>JAEEGL011980018.1_pt1 | contig 12759 bp, 12 predicted proteins | sample 9134231 | NCBI WGS metagenome assembly JAEEGL01 (sample SAMN16246548, study PRJNA631951) | gut metagenome | biome: gut microbiome; feature: rumen; material: fiber-attached | host: Bos | place: Iran: Karaj | collected 2018-10 | reverse complement strand
GTCAAGAATAGGAAAAAAACCTATAACTGTTCCAGCTGGTGTTGAAGTTAAGATTGACGGACATGATGTTACAGTAAAAGGTCCAAAAGGCACTTTGCACAGAGAATTTAATCATGATGTTGATTTAAAATTTGAAGCTGGAGTTCTTACAGTTAGTGTAAAAGATCCAAACAAAGACAACTTAACAGGTTTATCTAGAACACTTCTAAATAATATGGTTGTTGGAGTTACAGATGGTTTTGAGAAAACACTTGAGATTAATGGTGTTGGTTACAGAGCTGCAAAACAAGGAAACAAACTTGTTCTAAGCATGGGATTTTCACATCCTGTAGAGTTTGAAGATAGAGACGGAGCTACAATCGAAGTTCCAAACCCTAACACAATAGTTGTTAAAGGTATTAATAAAGAAGCTATTGGACAACTTTGTGCTGAAATCAGACTAGTTAGACCACCAGAACCATATAAAGGTAAAGGTATTAAATATGCTGGTGAGCATATTATTAGAAAAGAAGGAAAGATGGGTAAGAAGTAAACTTGAAAGGAGTTGTTAAGAGTGATTAATAAAGAGGCTAAAAACGTTGCTAGAGTTAGAAGACACGTTAGAGTTCGTAGAAAGATTTCTGGTACTCCAGAGTGCCCAAGACTTAACATTTTTAGAAGCAACAAAAATATAGTAGCTCAAGTTATTGACGACGTTGCTGGAAAAACATTAGTTTCTGCATCTACAATGGATAAAGAAGTTAAGACAAAACAATCAAACATTGAAGCTGCTAAAGAAGTTGGCGAGTTAATTGCGAAAAGAGCTATCAAAGCTGGAATTAAACAAGTAGTTTTTGATAGAGGTGGATATATCTACCACGGAAAAGTACAAGCTTTTGCAGAAGCTGCAAGAGAAGCTGGCTTAGAATTCTAGAATAAGGAGGAAATTTTAATGATAGATGGAAGCACATTAGACCTTAAAGAAAAGGTTGTTTCTCTAAACAGAGTTGCTAAAGTTGTTAAAGGTGGTAGAACTTTTAGATTTAGTGCTTTAGTAGTTGTTGGAGACGAACAAGGTCATGTTGGTGTTGGAAACGGTAAGTCTGCTGAAGTTCCAGATGCTATTAAAAAAGCTATAGACGATGCTAAGAAAAATCTTATTGAGGTTCCAATAGTTGATACAACTATTCCTCATGAAATCATCGGACATTTCGGAGCTGGAAAAGTTCTATTAAAGCCAGCTCAAGAAGGTACTGGACTTATTGCTGGTGGTGCTGCAAGATCAGTATTAGAACTTGCAGGATATAAGAACATCAGAACAAAGAACTTAGGTTCAAACACTCCAAGAAATGCAGTTTATGCTACATTAAGAGCTCTAAAAGAACTTAAGACAGTTGAGCAAGTTGCAGTTCTTCGTGGCAAAAAAGTTGAGGAGGTGTAATTAAATGAAACTTAACGAGTTAAGACCAGCTCCAGGTTCAAAACAAAGTGGTAGAAGACTTGGAAGAGGTATTGGTTCTGGCTTAGGTAAGACTTCTGGAAAGGGTCATAAAGGACAAAACGCAAGAAGCGGCGGTGGAGTTAGACCTGGATTTGAAGGAGGTCAAATGCCTTTATTCAGAAGACTACCAAAGAGAGGTTTTAAAAATAGAAATGCTAAGGTTTATACAGAGGTAACACTTGCTATGCTTAATAAATTAGAAGATGGCGCAGAAGTTACAGCTGAAAGCCTAAAGAAAGCAAGAATTATTAAGAAAGTTAATGATGGTATAACAATTTTAGGTAACGGTGAACTTTCTAAAAAACTTACAGTTAAAGCAAACCATGTTACAAAGAACGCAGAAGCAAAGATTTTAGCTGCAGGTGGAAAGGTAGAGGTGATTTAGTTGTTAAAAACACTTCGTGAAGCTTGGAAAGTTAAAGATCTAAGAAAGAAAATGCTTTGGACATTACTATTACTAGTATTATTCAGAGTAGGTGCTAATATTACAGCACCAGGTGTTGATGGACCAGCACTAGCTGCACAAATAGAGCAAATCACAGCAAATGGTATTTTAAGTACTATCAACATTATTTCAGGTAATGCGTTTGGCCAACTTGCAGTATTTGCAATGTCAATTGGACCATACATTACCGCATCCATTGTTATCCAACTTCTTACTTTTGCAATTCCAGCATTAGAGGAATTACAAAAAGAAGGAGAAGCAGGAAAGCAAAAATTAAACGATTATACCAAATATCTAGCTGCAGTATTAGCTGCTGCTGAAGCATTTGGTGTTTATATGGGATTTAGAAGCTATGGTGTATTCCTAGGAGCAGGACATTTGATTCCATTTATGTTTGTATTAACTCTTACTGCAGGTTCTACATTACTTATGTGGATTGCAGATAAGATTACAAGCCATGGAATTGCAAATGGTGCTTCACTACTTATCTTTGCAGGTATCGTAGTTGGATTACCACAAGCAGTAGCTTCTTTATGGGCTAACTTAGTAATGCCAGATGGAGTATTCAATCCATTAGGATTATTAGCACTAATTGGTATTGCTTTAGGAGCAATCCTAATAATTGGAGCAGTTGTATATGTTACTGAAGCTGAAAGAAGAGTTCCAGTACAATATGCTAAGAAAGTTGTTGGAAGAAAAATGTATGGTGGCCAAAACACTAACATTCCTATAAAGCTTGTTATGGCAGGCGTTATGCCAATCATTTTCGCAATGTCAGCAATGCAACTATTCCCAATGATTATACAATTAATCGTTCCAGATATAGTTACAAAAACTGGATTTTTAGCTTCTTTATATAAGACATTTGCATTTACAAGTATTATTAATCAATTATCTAGCAAGACAGAGATATTAATCTTTGGAGTAATTCATATGATTATTTATCTTGCTTTAATTGCATTATTTACATACTTCTATACAAAGATGGTATTCAATACCACAGAAGTTGCAAACAACTTAAAGAAGAATGGTGGTTTCGTTCCTGGTATTAGAACAGGAAAACCTACTTCTGATTACCTATCAAACATACTAAAATATGTATCAGGATTTGGTTCAATATTCCTAGGAATAATTGCTATCATCCCAATACTTATTACAGTAGTTCCAATGTTAATTTCAGGCACAAGCCTTGGAATTTCATTTGGTGGTACAGCTATCCTAATCGTTGTTTCAGTTGCACTTGAAACAATCAAACAATTAGAGGCTCAAATGGTAGTAAGAAGCTACAAGGGATTCTTAGATTAATAAAACTTAAAAAGGTGTCCAAACGGACACCTTTTTTGTTAAGCCAAAGTCTATTGAAAACAAGCAATAATTATGATAAAATAACTACCTAAGAGAATTGAAAAAGAGGAGGAGCTCTTTATGAAAAATTTTATTAGATTTATTGTAATGATAATAGTTGTTGGACTACTATTTTTCTTGGTTAAGTTTTTAATGGATAAAAATGAAGTATATGTTCTAAATCATCCAGAAGAGGTAAATAATCAAACAGAGCCAATCGACATCTTAAAACCAAAACCAGAAGATTTTACTAAAAAAGATGAAGAGCCTTCAAAGAGTACAGAAGAGCTAATAGCTGAGATAAACGACATTGAAAGAACCAATTCTGAATCAAATGCGGTTGTATCAAAAAACGATAATCTTACTGTTATTGAACTTGGTTCTAAATACCAAGATTATTTTGATTCTTTTGGTGTTAATGAGGTTGTAGTAACCATTCAAGTTGCTGGAAACATGGTTCATTTTATACCATTTTCAGATTTTATAGATGAGCAAGAATTTCATTTTAACAATGATGGAGAATTAGTGCTTTACAAAAACGTTGGGGCTGGTTCAGGCTTTGTTACAAAGTTATATTTTGACAAAGGTCAATTGATTCAAAGAGAAGATATTGATGCTGGAGAAATAATAGATAACAGTGATCCTTCAGGAGAAGTATTTACTCCTGCCGAATATGATACAGATGAAGTTTTATCTAGAGCAGCAAGGATTTATGCAACATATTTAAGCAATTATTAATTTAGTAGCGGCGCCCACTGGGCGCCATATTAAACTGGCAATCATTTAATCGTAGCGGCGACCTTTATGCGTCGCCAAAGAAAAGAAAGAGAGGTTTATTAATGAAAAGAATTATCATTTTAGGAGCACCAGGAAGCGGTAAAGGCAGTCAATGCAAATGGATTACAAAAGATTACAATGTTCCACACATTTCTACAGGCGACATTTTTAGAAAGAATATTTCTGAAGGCACACCTTTAGGAGTAGAAGCAAAGAAGTACATTGACCAAGGACACTTAGTACCAGATGAACTTACAGTTGGTCTTTTAACATCGCGTTTAGATGAACCTGATTGCGTAGAAAATGGATTTTTATTAGATGGTTTTCCTCGTTCACTTTCACAAGCAGAAGCTCTAGAAAAATACTTAGAAGAAAAAGGCATTAAGATAGATATAGTAATTAACATTGATGTTTCTGATGAAGAAATATTAAGAAGAAATCTAAACAGAAGAACATGCTCAAATCATGATTGCAAAGAAGTGTATAATTTATTAACACACACTCCAAAAGTTGAAGGCATTTGCGATAAATGTGGTTCGCCATTATTTATTAGAGATGATGATAATGAACTTACAATCAAAAATAGACTTATAACTTATCATACACAAACAGAGCCATTAATTGAGTATTACGAAAAACAAGGAATTTTAAAAACAGTTAAGGGACAAGATAGCTATGAAGATACTTGTGCCCTTGTAAAAGAGGCTTTACAATGATTACTTTAAAATCAGAAAGAGAAATTAAAAAAATAAAAGAAGCAGGACACATTGTATTTTTGGCGCTTAAAGCAGCTGAAGAAGCATGTGTTCCAGGAGCTACCACAATTGATGTAGATAAAGCTGCAGATGATTTGATTGTAGCACATGGATTTAACCCTTCTTGCAAAGGCTTTTCAGAAGGCGATGAGCCACCATTTCCATCATGCTGCTGTGTATCAGTAAATGATGAGATAATCCATGGCATTCCTTCTAACAGAGTCCTTAAAGAAGGTGACTTAGTTAAAGTAGATATAGTTGCCGATAAAGATGGCTACTTTGCTGATGCAGCACGTACATTCATTGTTGGAAAGGCAAATAATCCTGATGACGAAAAGCTAGTTGAAGTTACAAAGCAAAGCTTTTTTGAAGGAATTAAATATGCCAAGGTAGGTAATAGAATCTCAGACATTTCTCACGCAATACAAGAGTATGTTGAGAAAAATGGTTATTCAATAATGAGAGAGTTTCAAGGTCATGGCGTAGGTATCTCTATGCACGAAGACCCAGGGATTCCAAATTTTGGAAAGCCAGGAAAAGGACCTAGACTTGAAGAGGGAATGGTACTTGCTATTGAGCCAATGGTTTGCCAAGGAAGAAGAGACATCTACATTGCTGATGATGGCTGGGCAGTAATTACCGAAGACGGTAAGAATGGAGCTCACTACGAAAACACAATAGCTATTACAAAAAATGGTCCCGTCATTTTAACAAACGATTAAAATAAAAAAGAGAAAAAAGATTAATTATCTTTTTTCTCTTTTTTTGACCAAATCAGCTTTACACGATTTCCATCAACCATAAAGGCTTTTCGGGATAGCTTAATTATGGGTGCATCTGTGAACGAGTCAGTATAAAACTCATCACATTCACTAATTCCTAATTCAGAAAGTCTCCTAACCTTTTCAGGTCCGACACAGAGAGGTCCTTCGAACTTACCAGTTTCCAAGTTAAACTTGGATGCCAAGAGTGTAACGCCATAGTCTTCACACAAAGGCTTTAACAGCACTTCGGGAGACGCAGAAATAATGATGTCGCTATGTTGTCTCTGAAGCCAATAGAAACGCTTGAGTTTGACAAGGTTTCTAGACCAGAAGATGTGTGTGTCAGTGATAATATCGACTTTTAGAAAGCGAAGCAATTTATAAACTCTTTCTATAACTATAGGCAAGTCAATTAGACCAATTGTCATTCTGGCAAATAGCCATAAGAAGTATGGCCAGAAGAGATGTAGGAACTTGTGTCTTTTTAGTAGGAAGAAAAAGAAATCCTTAGTTGAGTTACCATCATAGATTGTTCTATCAAAGTCATAAATCCGAAGAAGCTCCCTATCCATTTAGGATTCCTCCTTTCTATATTATTCATAATAGTGAATAAAACCACAGGGCATCTAGTTACAAGCTAATTTTAATTTCTATCATAAATTTGTGCAATATATTTTGGAAATATTGTTTAATAGAAGGCCATTTTGTTGTATCATTATATGGAGGAAAGGGGTTGATAGCCTATGGATAACAAGACTATGATGACCGATTTATATGAGCTAACTATGGCTCAAGTTTACTTTAATTCAAACGAAAGGGATAAAATTGCCGTATTTGACGCCTTTTTTAGGAAAGAACCTCTAGGTGCAGGATATGGCATTATGGCAGGATTAGATAACATAATTAAGTACGTAAATGAATTACACTTTTCATCCGAAGATATAGACTATCTACGTAGTCTTAACCAGTTTTCAGATGACTTTTTAAATTATCTTTCAGAATTTAAGTTCCACGGCGATATCTACGCAGTGCCAGATGGAACTCCTATATTTAGAAATGAACCAATAGTTACAGTTGTTGCGCCTATTATAGAAGCGCAAATAATTGAAACAGCTATATTATCTTATTTAAATGCTTCAATCTGTTATGCAACAGCAACTAAAAGAATTACAGAAGTTACCAAGAGCATTGGCGTTATGGAATTTGGAGCAAGAAGAGCGTTTGGACCAGATGCTGCAGTAGAGGCTAGTAAGTGCTCTATAATTGGTGGAGCTGTCGGAACTTCAAATGTACTTGCAGGCAAAATTTATGGCATGCCTGTCCTTGGCACAATGGCACATAGCTTAGTTACTGAAGCAGATTCAGAGTATGAAGCATTCTTAAATTATGCTAAGACTTATCCAAATAATTGCGTATTGTTAGTAGATACATACGATACACTAAGAAGCGGAATTCCAAACGCGATTAGAATTGCTAAAGAATATCTTATTCCAAATGGTTATGAACTAAAGGGAGTTAGAATTGACTCTGGAGACTTAGCATATCTTTCTATCGAGGCTAAAAAGATGTTTGAAGAAGCAGGCCTTCCTAATGTTAAAATATGTCTTTCAAATGGACTTAAAGCAGAAACACTTGCATCACTTATAGGTCAGGGAGCAGTTATAGACTCAATAGGCTTAGGTGATAACATAGTTGCACCAGATAATGCTCGTGTTGGCTGTGTTTATAAAAATGTTGCAGTTTATAAAGATGGTGAAATAATACCTAAAATAAAGGTAAGCAGTGATGCGATTAAAACAACAAACCCAGGCTTCAAGCACCTTTATAGATTCTTTGACAATAAAACTGGTTACGCTATAGGCGATTTAATTACTCTTCATGACGAAGTAATCCCAAATGATGGGTACACACTAGTTGACCCAGAAAACGATACCAACTTCTTAAGAGTTAAGAATTATACAGTAAAGAACCTTCGTGAAAAGATTTTTGAAAACGGAGAACTTATTTATAAAGATCCAACAGTATTTGAAAAAAGAGATTATTGCACAGAGCAAATGACAAAACTATACCCAGAGATTAAGAGAATTGCTAAGCCTCACAAATACTATGTAGATTTAAGTGAAAAACTATTAAGCTTAAAGAAGCAATTGATAAAAGATGCAAAAACGAATTCATAATACTATTCGTAGCGGAGACCATTGGTCACCACAGTAAAGGAGGTATTTTTATGAAGAAAAAATTAATCGTCGGAGCATTAGTTCCTGAAATCAAATTAGGTAATCCGGATTATAATGCAGATATAATAATCCAAAAACTAGCAGAAGCAGATAGCAAAGGAGTAGAGGTTTTAGCTACGCCTGAATTATCACTAACAGGAGCAACAGTAGGAGATTTGTTTTTTCAAGAGTTGTTAATTCAAAAAACAGAAGCTGCTATCTTAAAAGTTTGTGAGGCAACTAACAATTTGTCAATCACATTAATACTAGGAACACCACTTAGAATCAATTCCAAATTATATAACGTTGCTTTGATAATTAATAAAGGCAAGATAATAGGTTTTGTTCCTAAAAAGGAGCTTTCTTGGAGAGAAACAAGATGGTTTAGTAATGGTAGCGAATTATATAGAACAAAAGTAAATGCATTAAATACAAATCTGTCTTTTGATAGAAATGTGTTTGAAGCACCAAATCATCAAAATGCATTTTTTGCAATCACTTTAAGTACAGGAAAAGTAGAATACTTAAATCCACAAAATCAAACTGTATATGCAATCTTTAATATGACACAAGATTATGATGTGGTTTCAAAGACAGATAAAGTAAAAGAAGAAGTTATAGCTATGTCGGCCGAGAATGGAATTGCATATATTTACTTAATGCCGGGTCTAAATGAATCAACCACAGACTTTGTTTATTCAGGTTATTCATTGATTGTAGATGATGGCGTGGTTAAAGAAGAATGCGAAAAGTTTTTATTTGAGAGTACCTTAATATATTCAGACATTAATCTTAACGAAGAAATAAATGATTATGTGGTTAAAAAAGATCCTCAAATCGATAAAAAGAAATTAAAAGAGGGAGACAAGTTTCCATTTATACCAGAAAAGGCTGAAGACATTAAAAAGAGAGCAAAAGACATATTAGAGTTTCAATCTTCTGCATTAGCTCGTAGATTAAAACAAATTGGCCATTATAAAATGGTGTTAGGATTAAGCGGAGGTTCGGACTCTACACTTGCCTTAATTGTATGTGCTGAGGCATGCAAAAAGTTAGGAGTAGACCCTCAAAATATTATAGCTATTACAATGCCAGGTTTTGGCACTTCAAAGAGAACTTACGAAAACACACTAGCTTTATCAAAGCAGTACAATACCTCGTTTAGAGAAATAAGCATAAAAGAAATATGTATCCAGCACTATAAAGATATTGGACTTCCTTTAAATGATAGAAGCGTTACATACGAAAATGCTCAAGCAAGAGAGAGAACTCAAGTATTAATGGATGTTGCCAATATGGAAAATGCTTTTGTAATTGGAACAGGCGATATGTCTGAGTTAGCACTCGGTTGGTGCACATATAATGGTGACCACATGAGTATGTATGGAGTAAATGCCAATATTCCAAAAACAATGCTTAAACAAGTTATTAAATACGAAGCTGAAAGAACAAATAGCAAGGTGCTTTTTGACATCTTAGATACTCCAATTAGCCCAGAATTATTGCCAGCTGATGAAAATGGTGAGATAGCCCAAAAGACAGAGAACAACATTGGGCCTTATGAGCTTCATGACTACTTCTTATATCATTTTCTAAAATATCATTCGACACCAGAGCATATCTATAAGATTGCTTGTGAAGCATTTAAAGACGATTATTCTGAAGAAGAGATTAAAAAATGGCTAGGCACATTTTTAAGAAGGTTTATTTATCAACAATTTAAGAGAAATTGTGTGCCAGACGGGCCAAAGATAGGTTCACTAGGTCTTTCGCCTAGAGGCGATTTAGTGCTTCCAAGCGATTTAGACGCCACAATCTGGAAATTTTAATAATATTATTTGCAAGGGCGGTTATTAACCGCCCACTATTATATAAAAGGAGGCCATACTCAAATGAAAATTGGTATCTATGGTGGTTCGTTCAATCCTCCACACAGAATGCATAAGACAATAGTGGATGAAATTCTTAAAAAAGGCTATGTAGATAAAATAATAGTTGTTCCAACAGCAGATAATTATAAAAAGCCAAACTTAATACCAGGTACCTTCCGTGTAGAAATGTGTGAAGGTATCTTTAAAAGCAACAAAAGAGTAGAGGTTTCTAGCTTTGAGGTGGATGGCTCACTATATACCTTAAATACTTTAAATCACTTTAAGGAAAAATACCCAAAAGCAGACCTATACTTTATACTTCGGAACAGACCTATTTGCTACGCTAGAGCAGTGGTACAAGTATGAGCAAATACTAAAAAATTACAAATTACTTGTAATTGCCAGAGATACAAACGATTTTTGTAAAGAATTAGCAAGATTTGCCAAATATAAAGACAGAATTCAGTTAGCAAACATTAAGCCCAGAGTTATTTCATCAACACAGATAAGAGATAAAATAGTCAAAAAAGGATTTCCTGAAGAATTAAAGAAATATCTTTATGTTGACACAATTAAAAAGCTACAAAATTACGATACCAAAAAATATTGGAAATAATATTAAGTTTTTGTGACAAAACCCAATGATTTCAATTCTTATGATAAAATTTATAAAGAAGTTTTATGACCAAAATGGTTTCAATTGAAGATATAATCTTCTGAAAATAATAAACAAAGGAGAAGAGATTTATGAAAAAAGTTGTTTTATTAGCATTAAGTTTAGTTTTAGTTTTTAGCATATGCACTGCTTTTGCAGATGTAATTGTACCAGACTTGCCAGAAGGTTGGGAATCACCTGAACAAAAAACTACTTCGGTTAGTTTCTCAGATGTTCCAGAAAGTGAATGGTATCATGACTATGTTTACGATTTAGCAAATAAACAAGTTATTAATGGATATCCAGATGGAACTTTTAGACCAAAGGATAAAATCACAGTAGGACAATTCTTAAAGCTTATTATCGCTGCTTCAGTAGGCGACAATGTTAAAATGGATCTTGTTCAAGGTGACTATGACCATTGGGCATCTCCTTATCTAAAAGTTGCTGAAAACCTAGAAGTTTTAGAACATGGAGAATATAAACTAGAAGATTTAGACAGAGAAATCTCAAGAATTGAAATAGTTCGTATTCTAGCTAAATGCGATGTTTATATAGTACACCCAGGTGAGCAAAAAGCAGCTGACAAAGAATTTACAGATACAGCAGATCTATCTCCAGAAGATGCTACATATTTAGACCATGCAGTTGCTATAGGAGTTATCGCTGGTGACCCAGAAGGAACATTTAGACCAAATGATAGCTTACTACGTAGCGAATGTGCAAAAGTAATATATACATTTACAAATAGAAAATAATCATTTTGATTTATAATAAACACGTTGTTTAATATGTTGTGCCGGCAAGTTTTGTCGGCACACGTGCTTTATTAAAAGTAAAGGAGTACTATTATGAAAAGACTATTAGTATTATTTTCAATAATATGTTTGGTATTATTATCTCAAGTCTCATTGGCGGCAGTTTGTATAAGCCAAGATGGATCAGGAATGGAATATGACTATCACTCTTATGGAGACTGGGAAAAGGATAGTGGGACCATGCATAAGAAAGTTTGTATGGTTTGTAACGATACTATACGTGAGCCACATGGACCTCCAGGTACGGAGTATGGTCAAACTGATGAAAATCATTATCTTCTTTGTTCAAAATGTGGAGATAGATATTCGCCAACAAAGCATAGTTTTGGTACGAATCATAAATGTACGGATTGTGGCCGTTTATCTAAAAATGGTGAAACTCACGTATTTGATTCAACGGGTAAATGTAAGATTTGTGGTACGGGAGCAACATTTACTATAACTGGTGATGGTAGTTTTTCAGGCTTAGCTCCAAAAGAAGCATATGTTCCTTGGGATCCAACACAATATTGGGGTGGTGGAGGCGTTAGCGTTACTATTGCTAATGGTGTATTAGACACTAGTGATAGTTATGGCTCGTTAAGCCTTCAAGAATTTGTTATAAGTGAGAAAACAGTTCCTGACACGAGCTATGCGGGCACTGTTAGCCCTGCTGTATCTTCAACTGGATTGTATTATTTAGTAGGTGCCCCAAGTGGCCCAACATTTTTATATGGTTCACCATTTGCTGGATGTTACATTTCTAAAAAATATATCGACGAAGCACCTGTGTATCCAAAAGTAGTAATAGAATTATATGATAAAACAGATGCTGATAATCCAGTTTATATGACCACAACTGTTGATACTAATGTTAATAAGGGTGGAACCTACGTTGTAACAGAGTCAGATATACCTGCCACTTATTCTTTTGACGGAAGAGATTTAGAATATATTGAGGGCAGTAGAAGCGATGGAAAATCAAGAACGGAAGCTGTTACTAATATAACGAGTGATGTTTTGATTAAAGCGTATTATAAGGCGCCGGGTTCAGATTTAGAACACAATATAACCGTTCTTTATAAAAGAGTATCTGACGGATTAGAGATTAAAGCCCAAGAGTCATACCCTGTAGCAGATGGAGAAGACTATGTTCTATCTAGCGATTTCAAAGACCCTATAGAATATCAAGGAACTACGTATACTTACGTTAGAACAGATTGCTCTGCAAATTATTTACAAGCGGACGAAGTAACATTAAAGCAAGTTAAGGGTGATGTTACAGTTACAAGGTGGTACGACGTAGGCGAGGAAGAAACAGAGCATAAAATAACTGTTCTTTATAAAAGAGTTTCTGATGGACTAGAAATTAAAGACCAAGAGTCTTATACAGTAAAAGATGGAGAAGACTATGTACTAGCTGGTGGTTTTAACGATCCTATAGAATACGAGGAAGTAAAATATACTTACGTTAGAACAGATTGCTCTGCCGACTACTTACAAGCGGACGAAGTAACACTAAAGCAAGTTAAGGGTGATGTTACAGTTACAAGGTGGTACGACGTAGGCGAGGAAGAAACAGAGCATAAAATAACTGTTCTTTATAAAAGAGTATCTGATGGATTAGAAATTAAAGACCAAGAGTCTTATACAGT
>JAEEGL010562424.1_pt1 | contig 12759 bp, 9 predicted proteins | sample 9134231 | NCBI WGS metagenome assembly JAEEGL01 (sample SAMN16246548, study PRJNA631951) | gut metagenome | biome: gut microbiome; feature: rumen; material: fiber-attached | host: Bos | place: Iran: Karaj | collected 2018-10 | reverse complement strand
ATGATTTCGAGCTCATGCAGAACGGCGGCCATATCGAGGGCTGGTTCATCAGCGACGAGACCATGATAAAGAACGCGATCGACGCGCTCACCGCGCTGATCGATCCCATGAAGTACGGCCGCGAGATGGCTCCCCTGCTCTTCGCAATGGGCGACGGCAACCATTCCTTCGCCACCGCGAAGGCCAACTGGGAGAAGCTCAAGGCGACCCTGCCCGAGGAGGAGCGCGCGGATCATCCCGCAAGGTACGCTCTCGTCGAGCTCGAGAACGTCCATGACGAGGGCATCGTATTCGAGCCCATACACCGCGTCGTGTTCAACGTGAGCGTCAAGAAGTTCCTGAACGACCTCAAGGTCAAGCTCTCCCAGCAGAATCCCGGCGGCATTGTCGATATCCAGCTCTTCGAGTCCGAGCGCAGGTTCGACCGCAACTACGCCCGCGCCGTCATGGAGGGCGGACATATTATCCCCATAATCATCCAGGGCAAGCGCGGCTTCATCGCCGTAAAGCGTCCCGCCGCTCAGCTCGAGGTCGGCACGCTGCAGGCGGCTCTCGACGTCGTGCTCAAGGAGACCAAGGGCGCGACGATCGACTACATCCACGGCGCGGACGTCGTGAACGACCTCGGCTCCAAGGTGCATAACATCGGCTTCCTGCTTCCCTCCATGGACAAGTCCGCATTCTTCAAGACCGTCGTGTTCGACGGCGCTCTTCCCAGGAAGACCTTCTCCATGGGCGAAGCCCACGAGAAGAGGTATTACCTCGAGTGCAGGAAGATCACGAAGTGATCGTATAGCAAGCACAAAAAAAGCCCGCTCACAGCGGGCTTTTTTAATTGGCGTTATCAGCCTCTTTCGTTGTAATCGCCGCAGAGAAGGTTCATCGCGTTGAAGAACTTGACGCCGTAGATGAACGGACCGACGAAGATGAACGAACCGAGGATGTTCCAGCCCCAGTAGGTGCCGGTGGTGAAGTCGAACCTCAGGCCGCGCCTTACGAGCTCGTCGTGTATGCGGGCGGTGATGTTGTGGCCCCATACGAGATTGACGATACCAAGGGAGAGAGGCCCGAGAAGGAAGGTCAGAAGAAGATAGTGCATGGTCTTCTTGCCGTCGTGGGGAGTAGCGAGGGTGTTGAGATCGTTGACAGTCTGGGTGTAGACAACGAGACCGTAAATACCGAAGGTGATGAGCGAGAGGAAGAATACCGCCCAAAAGCTGCGGTCGGTCTTCAATGCGCGGCGGGGTGTGTTTTCCATGAAAAGACTCCTTTCGATGATCCGGGACAGTTTTTTAGCCGGACCGGTTTGAGTATACGATACACCTTAAACGTCAAAAAGTCAATACTTTCGGCAGGATACGCCGCCTAAAAAACTTTTGCTGTACTTTTCACATGAAATGTAGTATGATTATCATGGAGTAAGATAATCATGGAGGATCTGTTTCTCATATGCGGCCGTATTTCATAGTCAATCCCGTCGCCTGCGGAGGAAAATGCGCGGAGATGTTCGGAGAGGTGAGGGATTATCTCGACGGACTCGGGAAGGAATATGCGCTTGTTGAGACGGAGGCTGCCAACCAGAGCGCTCGCCTCGCCCTTGAAGCTTACGCGAAGGGCGAACGGTTCATAGTATCGGTAGGCGGCGACGGCACGCTCTCCGAGATCGTCTCCGCTCTCTATGATAAAAAGGACGTGACGATGGGGCTTTTGCCCTTCGGGACAGGGAACGATTTCGCGCGCGCGCTTTCGATCCCCTCGGATCCGAAGACCGCGGCGAGGATACTGCTTGAGGGCGAGATCCGCCCGATCGACGCAGGTCTGGCCGGAGACAAGCCGTTTATAAACGTCGGCGGCCTCGGTTTCGACGTGGACGTCGTGCTCAATACCGAGAGATACAAGGGGAAGCTGCACGGTATGCTGCCCTACTTCCTCGGGGTCATGCGCTCCATGACGCATCTGAACCGGGTCCCCGTTAAACTCATTGCCGACGGAAAGGTCGTTGAGGAGACGGCGCTGATACTCTCGATAGCGAACGGTACGCATTTCGGAGGCGGAATGAACGTCGCTCCGAACGCCGATCCTTCCGACGGATATTTCGACGTATGTATGATAAAGTCGATAAGCCTTCCGACCTTCATAGCGCTTCTGCCCAAGTTTCTGAAGGGCAGGCACGTCGGAAAAAAGCCCGTTGTCTATTTCAAGGCGAAGGAGATACTCGTCGAGTGCGAAAGGACTCCCGTCCAGCTGGACGGCGAGCTCGGAGAATATGCTCCGACTTGCTTCAGGGTCCTGAAGGGCGCTCTCAATATGGTTTTGCCCGTGCCGGAGGAAACGAAAAATGGCGCGAAAGAGAAGACGAATAGTCGTTCGTGATCCGAGGAAGACCGCGCTGAGGCTTGCGCTTGCGGCGATAATACTCGCCACGGTGGCAGGCCTGGGCGTGTTTACCTTCCTCACGGTCCGGAAAATGAACAGGAAGCTCGCCGTCAGATCGGTCCCGCTTGAAAGCGGCGCGCCGAGCTGCGGGACCGGGGACGGCATACTCTACGTCAAGGGAGGTATGCTGAACTTCTTCAGCTTCAAGGATGAGGACAACAATTTTTCAAAGTTTTTAACGAGCAGCGCGGACGGGCTCGTCGGCTCGCGCGGCATTAAGGCGGTCTGGTCTGAAAATGCGATACAGATAATCGACGCGCCTTTCGATATAGTCCCCGAGGGCGAGGTCAGGACGGTCAAGGCGGGATCGCAGCATATTGCGGTGCTGACGAAAAAGCCCAACGGCGCCGAGACCGTGACCGTGTATAACACCACCGGTCAGCAGGTCTATCTTTTGAACTTCGATCCCGGCAGACTTGCGGGCTTCGGCTTCAGCGAGGTGTCGGGGCAGACGCTGTGGACGATGGAGCTCAGCGTTGAAAGCGGCACGCCGAGGACGACCATCACCACGTTCGACCTTTCGAGGATGTCGGCTACCGGCGTTCTGACCGTTTCCGGCCAGCTCGTCGAGGACGTCTTCTTTACGAACACGAGCGTGTTCATAGTCGGGACGGAATCGCTCATTCGCTGTTCCGCCTCCGCCAACCGCGAGATATACAGGGTGCAGCTCCACGGATACAAGGTGATCGACCGCAGCGCGGACGGCGAAGGCATAGTGCTCCTGCTCGTGCCGCGGAACGCCGAGAAGATCACCGCGCTGAGGCTGTTGACCGTGTCGCAGAAGGACGTCGCAGAGGAGACGTCGGTCACGTTCACGATAAGCGAGGGCACTGTGGGCTGGCATCTCGTCGGAGGGAAGCTGCTTCTCGCCACCGAGAGCTCGGTCAAACGCTTCGACCGCAAGGGCAAACAGGTCGACGCGACCGCTCTGCCCGCGGGAACGACGCTCGCATCTAAAAAGCTTGACGACAAACACATTCTTCTGGAAAGGAGCGGAGAGATCGATCTCCTGACTATCGGCAGATGAACATACTCGATTATGCGATAATAGCGGTACTTGGCCTCTTCGTGCTCGCCGGGGTATATAAAGGCTTCGTTTACACCGCGATAGATATCCTCTTCTATATCATCTGCGTGGTTATGGCGCTGATACTCATGCCGGGCCTCGCAAAGCGTGTCGAGAGCAACGAGACGGTTTTCAACGCTATGCTTTACTATACCGAGGGCTCGGAGAACATAAAGGACGTTGAATACCGAAAGAAAGATATAACCGAGATCCCGAACTCCGAGCTCGAGGAGATCTACGCCCTCTCCGACGCGGATTATCCCATGGACGAGAGGATAAAGGAAAACGTCGCCGAGGCAGCGTTCGCTTCAAGGAACATAAAGACCCTCGGAGATTACTTCAACACCACGATGGTCATAGTCACCATCAACGTGCTGGTTTTCCTCGTAATATTCGCGGCGATCAGGAGCGTGCTCGCGTTCGGCCTCGGATGGTTCAATTACGCTCACAAGCTGCCGATACTCAAGAAGATAGACATCCCCGCCTCGATCGGCATGGGGCTCATACGCGGCGTGCTTGCGGTGTTCCTCTTCTTCATGATCTGCCCCATCGTTCTTACGGTGCTGCCGTTCGACGTGGTGTCGGACATGGTCGAAAAATCCGTTTTTGCACGATTCTTCTACTATTCCAACTTCCTCTTAAAACTGATCCCCGGGGTATGACAGCATGTATTTAGCCGATAAATGGTCCGATTACGAGATAATCGATGCAGGCGGAGGCGACAAACTCGAAAGATGGGGGAGCGTCATTCTGCTCAGGCCCGATCCCCAGGCAGTCTGGCCCATGAGCTTCGGGACGAAGGACGCCGACGCGAAGTACATAAGGTCGAACACGGGCGGCGGGTACTGGGATTATAAGCGCAGTCTGCCCGAAAGCTGGACGGTGGCATACCGCGACCTTCGCTTCGTCGTGCGGCCGACCGGCTTCAAGCACACCGGGCTCTTTCCCGAGCAGGCGGTCAACTGGGACTTTATGCGCTCGTGCGTAAGGGATTTCAAGGCGAAACATCCCGAAGAGCCCTTCCGCGTGCTCAATCTCTTCGCCTATACCGGGGGCGCGACCTGCGCTCTTGCGGCCGAGGGCGCAGAGGTCGTCCACGTCGACGCGGCGAAAAGCATAGTCCAGTGGGCGAAGGCAAACCTTGCGGAATGCGGCCTTGCGGACAGGCCGGTCAGGTTCATCGTCGACGACTGCATGAAGTTCGTGCAGAGGGAGGCGAGAAGGGGCCGCTTTTACGAAGGCATCCTTATGGATCCTCCGAGCTACGGCAGAGGCCCCGACGGGGAGATGTGGCGCATTGAGAACGGGCTCTTCCCGCTCGTCGAGGCGTGCGTAAGGCTCCTCTCCGAAAACGCTTCGTTCTTCCTTATCAACTCGTACACCACCGGCCTTGCGCCGACAGTGCTTACCGACGTGCTCCGCGTTGCGCTGGAGGACTTCGGCGGGAAAGCCGAATCCGAAGAAGTCGGCCTGCCTATCACCCGCTGCGGGCTCGTTCTTCCGTGCGGAGCCACCGGCAGATGGACAAGATGAAGATACTGTTCGAGGACAATCACATAATCGTCGTCGTTAAGCCCGTCAACATGCCCGTACAGAGGGATGAGACGGGCGATATCGACTTGCTGACTTCGCTGAAGGCCTATATCAAAGAGAAATACAATAAGCCGGGCGAGGTCTATTTGGGGCTCGTCCACAGGCTGGACAGGCCGGTCGGCGGCGTCATGGTGTTCGCCAGGACGAGCAAGGCCGCGTCCCGTCTCATGCCGCAGTTTGCGGACAAGTACAACGCAGGCGCCGAAAAGCGCTACGCCGCGATAGTCGAAGGGAAACCGCTTCCCTGCGTGAATGTTTACTGTACGGACTGGCTCAAAAAGGACGAGGCGGAGCGCAAGTCGTTCGTCGTGCCTGAGGGGACCGAGGGCGCCAAGAAAGCCGTGCTCGAATGCCGCACCGTTTCGGTCAAAGGCGGGCTCTCGCTCGTCGACGTTAAGCTTCACACCGGGCGGCATCATCAGATCCGCGTGCAGCTTTCCCACGGCGGCAATCCGATCTGGGGCGATCAGAAGTACAATCCCGATGCGCGTCCGGGTCAGCAGATAGCGCTGTTCGCGTATTCCTTATCGTTCGAGCACCCCACCGCGCATGAGAGGATGACCTTCACCGCGCTTCCCGAAGGCGGCGCGTGGCGGAGCTTTGGGGACGAGATGCGCCTTTTGACGTCGGGCGTCAGCTGCGTGTATTCCGATGAGGACGTGTTGGTTGTCAACAAGCCCGCGGGAGTCACCGTCGCGAACGCCGACGGGGGAGAGGATACCCTCGAATCGCGCATAGAGTCCGCGGGGCTTACCGCGTACCCCGTGCACAGGCTCGACGCGAAGACCTCGGGGCTCGTCATATTCGCAAGGAATAAAAAGGCGAAGGACGCGCTCGACGAGGCGATGCGCCTCCGCACGATAAAAAAGAGCTACCGCGCAGTGGTCAGGGGAACGCCGGAGCCCCGGTACGGCACGCTGGTGTTCTATGCCGTAAAGGATCCCGCGCAGGGACTAATGAAGCTTTACGACAAGCCGGCGAAGGGCTCCGTCGAGATGAAAACGGCTTACAGGGTGTGCCGCACGGAAGGCGGAGTCTCCGTCGTCGAGGCGGAGCTTGTTACAGGCCGTACGCATCAGATAAGGGCGAGCTTCGCGCATATCGGCTGCCCCATACTCGGCGACGACAGATACGGCGACCGCGAATTCAACCGCGACAGCGCGTATAAAGCGTACAGAAAAAACACGCCGCTCTGTCTGGCGGCGGTAAAGATAGTCTTTGAATTTCCGAAGGGCTCATATCTTGAAAGGCTCAACGGCTCCGAAATAAGGATCGACGCGCCGTTCAAAATCGATTGAGGAGTACGGAATGGATCTTGCTGCGATTTACGAAAGCGTAAAAGAAAGGCTTGCCCGCATAGATTTTAAAAAGCTGTGGGAGGGATTCCATCCCTTCCGCTTTGCGCTTTACAACGAAACCGAATGTGTTTTCGACGGACAAAGGATCGAAAAGCCCGCGGGGTTCATCGCCAACACCGCGGTGGAGTATATGGGCGAGCTTATCGCCATATGGAACGTTATTGAAGCGCCCGGGGATATGGATGCTTTTTGCGCGTCGATAGCGCACGAGATGTTCCACGCCTTCCAAAGGGAGTCCGGCGAGAGCCGCTGGCCGGACGAGAACGAAGCGCTGATGAGGTATGAGTACTCTGAGGAGAACATAGCCGGAAGGCTCGCGGAAGCCGGGCTGATGCGCGAGATCATCGGGACCGGCGGCGGAGAAGCGTATAAAAGGCTCGTCGGGATAATGAGAAAGCGCGCGGACGATTTCCCCTTCGAATTCGATTATGAGGCGAGGATCGCCGAGATCGAGGGAAGCGCCTGCTTTACGGAGCTTGCGGCTCTCGAACAGCTCGATCCCCGAAAGGCGGAAAAACGCTGGGGGAAGCTTCTCGACGATATCTCCGATCCCGCGAAATACGCTCCGGCGAGGATAATCTCGTATTCGACCGGAGCGGCGCTCATAAGGTGCATGAGGACGTTCCGCGATAACGCCTGCTTCGGCGCAGGCCCGGTGCCGTTCGCCGTGAAGCTGATCGAAAACGCCCGTCCCGCCAATGAAGCATTCGTTCCCGACCCGAGGATAAGGAGGGTCGTCAGGGACTTCGCGGAGAAGACCAGGGAGACGGTCGAAAACGCGATCGGAAAGAACGACGTGCTGCTCGAGGGGAGATATCCGCTCGTCAGCCTCAACGTCTACGACGCGCGGCGATACGGCTCCTGCGTCGTCTCGACTTACTTCATCGCCTATTCGGACGGCGGCGAGACGAGGATAATACAGGGCGACGTCGTCGCCGAGCTGGACGAAGAGAACAATATCCTCAAGGTCTATCGCAAATAAAAAGCTACAATAAAGAGCGGGACGCGCGTCCCGCTCTTTTAATGCCGTTGTTGTCAGATCTTCTTCACGCCGATCGTTACGTTCACGCCGTTTATATCCCACTCCTTGGCGTATGCGCCGTCGGGCGCGGCGCCGAACGTGAGCTCGTCGGCGAGCGTGTCGCCGGTAATGCCTTCGCGGTTCCTGCCGGCAATTGCTGCGATCTCATCGGAGCATTCGAGCCATATCGCGATATGATCGGTCACGTTGAAGTCGGCCTCCTTGCGCATGGTCTGCACCTTGGAGACGAGCTCGCGGACGTAGCCCTCCTCGATGAGCTCCTCGGTGAGCGAGGTCTCGAGGACCACGGTGAGCTCCTTCTCGGATACGGAGGAGAAGCCTTCGCGCTTGATCGTATCGACGAGCACGTCGTCGGGCCCGAGGCTGATCTTGAGCCCGTCGAGCTCGAACTCGAAGGGCCTGCCCTCGGCGTGAGCCGCGACGCAGAGATTGCCTACGCCCTCGGTGTTCTGGAGATAGTTGTTTATCTTCGGGAGCGCCTTGCCGTAGCGCGGCCCGAGCAGCTTGAGCTGGGGCTTTACGCGGTAGGTGATGAACATGGAAGCGTCCTGTACGTACTCGACGGCCTTGACGTTAAGCTCGCCCTCGATTATCTCGTTATACATTTCGGGCAGAGCGCTTATGCCCTGAACGTAGAGCTTCTTAAGCGGCTGACGGTTCTTGATATTGGACTGAGCTCTCGCGGCGCGGCCAAGCACGACCACGCGGTAGACGGCGGACATGTCGGTTTCGAGCTCCGTGTCGATGAAGCTCTCGTCGCACACGGGATAATCGCAGAGATGCACGCTTTCGGGAGCGGTCTTATCGCAGGTCCTGACGAGGTTCTGATACATCTGCTCCGCCATGAAGGGGGTGAACGGAGCGGTGAGCTTCGCCATGGTCTCGAGCACGGTGTAAAGGGTCATGTACGCGGCCTCCTTGTCGGCGGTCATGTCCTTTCCCCAATAGCGCTCGCGGCCCCTTCTGACGTACCAGTTGGAGAGATCGTCGCAGAAGGCGGCAAGCTCGCGGCCGGCCTCGGTTATGTGGAGGGAATCGAGCAGCTCGTCCTCCTTCTTCACGAGGCTGTTCAGGCGGGAGAGTATCCACCTGTCCATAGCGGAGAGGTTCTCTCTCCTGAGCTCGTGCTTGGTGGGATCGAACTCGTCTATGTCAGCGTAGAGGATATAGAACGCATACGTGTTCCAAAGCGTGCCCATGTATTTCCTCTGCGTCTCCGAAACGGCTTCCTTCGAGAAGCGGCTCGGCAGCCAGGGGGAGGAGGCGGTGTAGAAATACCAGCGCACGGCGTCCGCGCCCTGCTTGGTCAGAACGTCGGCGGGGGCGATGACGTTGCCTATGTGCTTACTCATCTTCTTGCCGTCCTTATCGCAGACGAGGCCGAGGACTATGCAGTTCTTGAAGGCGGGCTCGTCGAACAGGCAGGCGGCGACCGCGTTCAGAGTATAGAACCAGCCTCGGGTCTGATCGACCGCCTCGGAGATGTAGTCGGCGGGATAGCGCTTCTCGAATTCTTCCTTGTTTTCAAAGGGATAATGCCACTGCGCGAAGGGCATGGAGCCCGAATCGAACCAGCAGTCGATGACGACCGGCTCGCGCTTCATAACGCCGCCGCACTCGGGGCACTTCATGGTCAGAGGATCGAGCATGGGCTTGTGGAGCTCGATATCGGGATCTGCGTCGGGGAAGCACGAAAGAAGCTCCTCGCGGCTGCCGATCGTATGATGATGCCCGCAGTCCTCGCAGACCCAGACGGGCAGGGGAGTGCCCCAGTAGCGCTCGCGCGTTACCGCCCAGTCTATGACGTTTTCGAGGAAGTTGCCCATGCGGCCTTCGCCTATGGACTCGGGGATCCAGTTGATGCGCCTGTTGAAATCGAGCAGCTTGTCGCGGAGCTTGGTCATCTCGATGAACCAGCCGCCGCGCGCAAAGTAGATCAGCGGCGTATCGCAGCGCCAGCAGAAGGGATAGCTGTGTTCGTAGGGAAGCTCCCTGAAGAGCCTGCCGCGCTCCTTGAGGTCGGCGATGATGAGCTTATCGGCCTTCTTGACGTTCACGCCGTCCCACGGGGTGCCGCCGGCGAGCTCGCCCTTGGCGTTGACGTTCTGCACGAAGGGCAGGCCCCACTTCTTGCCGACGCGTCCGTCGTCCACGCCGAAAGCGGGAGCGAGGTGGACTATGCCGGTACCGTCGGTGAGCGTGACGTAGCTGTCGGAAACGACGCGCCAGCCCTTCTTGTTCCCGTGATTGACGGGGAAATCGAAGAGGGGAACGTATTCCATATTCTCAAGATCCGAGCCCTTATAGCTTTCGACGGTCTCCCAGCCCTCGCCGAGAACGCTCTCGACCAGCGCCTTCGCCATTATGTAGCGTTTTCCGTCCTTTTCGACCTTGACGTAATCCTCGTCGGCGTTCACGCAGAGGCCGACGTTCGAGGGCAGCGTCCAGGGAGTGGTCGTCCAGGCCATGAACTCCGTGCCGTCGTCCATGCCCTTTACGGGGAAGGTGATGAAAATGGATGTCTCCTTGACGTCCTTATAACCCTGCGCGACCTCGTGAGAGGAGAGCGCGGTGCCGCAGCGCGGGCAGTAGGGGACTATCTTGTGGCCCTTGTAGAGGAGGCCCTTTTCGTCAATGGTCTTCAAAGCCCACCAGACGGATTCGATGTAGTCGTCGGTATAGGTGACGTAGGGGTTCTCCATGTCCGCCCAATAGCCTACGGCGTCGCTCATCTCTTCCCATTCGCCCTTATACTTCCATACGGACTCCTTGCACTTCTCTATGAAGGGCATAACGCCGTATTCCTCGATCTGCTCCTTGCCGTCAAGGCCGAGCGATTTTTCGACCTCGAGCTCAACGGGCAGACCGTGGGTATCCCAGCCGGCCTTCCTGAGAACGTCGTAGCCCTTCATGGTGCGGTAGCGGGGGATTATGTCCTTCATCGAGCGGGTGAGGACGTGGCCGATATGCGGCTTGCCGTTCGCCGTGGGCGGGCCGTCGAAGAAGGTATAGGGCTCCGCGCCCTTCCTCAGCTCGACGGATTTCTCGAATATCCTGTTTTCCTTCCAGAACTCCAGAGTCTCCTTCTCGCGGGAGACGAAGTCCATGGAAGCCGAGACCTTTTTGTACATATTTCTTGATCCTTTCGGTTGTTTTTTCGAAATAAAAAAACCCGGGGGAAACCCCTCGGGACGCATTGAACGCGGTACCACCCGAGTTCGCGTGAAACACGCGCAACTCAATGCCCTTTAACGGAGGCCGGACGGGAAGGGCTACTGCGCTTTTCGCTCTTCCTGCTCACGGGCGATATGCCGCAAAGTATGACCGCGGCGCTCGCACCCTCCGCCGCTCGCTTATGCCGGTGACTTTGCTCACCTGTCCCGCTCAATGCATTTACGAAAACTAATTGTATCACGAAACAGGCGGTTTGTAAAGAGCTGTTTTCAGTTTTATTAGTGAGAAATGATGTACATATAGGTATAGAGAAGCACGGGAGGCACGCTGAGTACGAGCTCGGCGATGGCCGCTATCGTTACAAACAATAACTTGGGCTTCCTGTTCAGTATCAGCGCGGTCACGGCCAGAGGAACGGTGCAGGCGCACACTATCGGGATGATCCAGAAGAGCAAAATGAAGAATTCGCCGCCTTCTTCCCATTTTCCCAACTGGGTCAGAAATTAGATGAACCCCGCCGCTGCGAGGATGAGCGGAAGTATGACGCAGATGATCGATATTATTTTCCGTGCTTTCATTCACATAACCTCCTTTGCGGTTTTAGCGGAACAGGCTTTTGATAAACTGCGAGAAGAACAATACGCCTAACAGCGCGAAAGGCGAAAAGAGCACGAGCTCTGTTATCGCCGTTATCTTCACGAAGAGAAGGCGAGCTTCCTTGTTCAGAAAGAGCGCGACGATATCGAGCGGTACGGCGAGAAGACCGTCCGCGGGAAGAAGGAACATGAAGAGGAAGAGCCATTCGCCTCCCTCCGTCCATTCCCCGCTGAGCGAGACCGAGACGGCTGCGATTATCCCCGCCGCGGCGACGACGAGGGGCAGTATAACGAAGATCATGGATAAAACTGTCCGTGCTTTCATTCAGGATGCGCCTCCTTTATAAGCACATCCCCGAAAGCACGGAAATTCTCGCTTGAAAAACAAATATATTATTTTAGCTTATCCCGCATAAGGGATATCCATGTAATAATCCTGCGAATAGCCGTTGATGTAGGCGGGAGGCCAATCGCCGGGGTTCACCGTTATCTTGACGTAGGCGTATTCGCCGGTGTCGAGCTTGATATAGACGAGGGTCCTGAGGTCGGACTTGACCGGCTCGAGATACGTTCCGACGGGGACGTAGAACAGATCGCCGATACCGCCGCTCGAGGTGACGTGATACGCGGGCATAGCCACTATGACGCGGGGGCTGATGCCGACCATGATATTGCCGCCGCCGGCATAGGTGTACATGCTCGAAACGCACTTTAAGCCGTGGCTGTTCACGACGTACTTGGCGTAAACGGTGTTCGTGCCGAAAATGTCGGTATAGGTGCCGATCTTGAGCTTTCCGTCCTTGAAGTAGCGGCCGCTGCCCTGTTCCGTGACGAAGCCGCTGAGACCGGAGTGCTTGATGCTGCCGCCGGAGTCGGTCACGCGGTAGGCGTTGACCTCGCCGTAGCCGTCGTATTCGGTGGCGAGCGTGCTCATGACGACCTCCAGACGGTTGTCGGTGGGATCGCAGTCGATTATGAGCGCGAAGCCTTCGGAGGAGCAGATCTCGTGCTCGTATTTGTAGTTGGGATATGCTCCGAGCGTGATCTTGATCTTGAAGAAGGTCTCGTCCTCCGAATTATGCCGCGTCTTATACGTCACGGTGTCCGCTTTGCCGTCGAGGTCAAGGTCGATCTCAACGGTTTTACCGTCCTGAAGCATAAGGCCGTAGGTCAGGTCGGGATTCGGGAAGGGCGTGGGAGTGGGCACCGGAGTCGGCGCGGGAGTCGGAGCCGGAGTGGGTTCGGGGGTAGGCGCGGGAGTCGGAGCCGGAGTGGGTTCCGCCGTGGGTTCGGCAGTCGGTTCGGCGGTCGCTGGCTCGGGAGTCGCCTCGTCGGGAGCGTCGGTACCGTCGATATTGGCGGTCTGGGTGCCGTCGGGAGCCGCGGTGTCCTGAGGCGTGGGATTGTTGATGACTATGCAGCCCGCAAGCGATGTTGCGGCGAACAGCATCACCATAACGAGCGCAAAAAAACCTAAAGCTTTTCTCATGGTAT
>JAEEGL016445224.1_pt1 | contig 12760 bp, 10 predicted proteins | sample 9134231 | NCBI WGS metagenome assembly JAEEGL01 (sample SAMN16246548, study PRJNA631951) | gut metagenome | biome: gut microbiome; feature: rumen; material: fiber-attached | host: Bos | place: Iran: Karaj | collected 2018-10 | reverse complement strand
TTGCGGATCCTGTCTGTTGTATAAACGTTCATGAGTAACCTCCTGTGAAATCAATATGTAGCTATTGTACTAAAAATTCCACTGATATTCAAGGCTAAATGATAAATATGTGCAAAAGGATTTATAAAATATTCATTTCTCACAATGCATGCCTTTACAAATTCGCTTTAATGCGTTAAAGTGAATGCGGCGGTTCTGTCCGTACAAATGATGAAGGAGTCTGGCATTTACGCCTTAAAAACATGAACGATACAAACAGCACTTTCCACAAAGATTTTCCCGTTATCGGTTTTATCGGCCTGGGTCTCATCGGGGGTTCCGTGGCAAAAACGATCCGCCGCATCTATCCGGGCACCAGGATGATCGGCTACAACCGGAGAACCGACGTTGCGCAAAAAGCCCTCTCCGACGGCGTGATCAACGAGATAGCGGATGAGTCCCTCGCACAGTTTTCGGAATGCGATCTTATTTTCCTGGGAGTCCCGGTCGTCTCTGCCCTCTCCTTCATGGAGAAGCTTAAAATGATCGCCAAGTCCGGCGCGATCCTTACCGACGTCGGCTCCGTCAAGGGCGATATTCACGGCTATGTCGAGGAGCACGGCCTCGAGAACCTCTTCATCGGCGGTCACCCGATGGCCGGTTCCGAGAAGACCGGTTATGAAAATGCAACCGACCGTCTCTTTGAGAATGCCTTCTACATGATCACGCCCGCATCCGGCACGTCCATCGTAAAGCTCTCCGCCTTCGCCTCGTTCATCGAGAGTATCGGAGCGCTTCCCCTCATCATGTCGCCGGAGGAGCACGACCGCACGGTCGCGGCGGTCAGCCACCTGCCGCACGTGATCTCCGCGGCGCTCGTCAACCTGGTCCACGACCAGGACGGTGAGGAGAAATACATGCACACCGTTGCCGCCGGCGGCTTCCGCGACATCACCCGCATCTCCTCCTCCTCGCCCCAGATGTGGCAGGAGATCTGTCTTGCCAACACGGATGAGATCGTCGGGATGATCGACGCCTACGTCTCAAAGCTCCTCGACTACCGTCTCGCCATAAGAAATGAAGACAGCGACGAGCTCTACTCCATCTTCTCCGACTGCAAGGAGTACAGGGACAGCTTCGATACGGTGGCCAAGGGCTCCGTTCCGAAGGAATACCGCATCTACATGGACCTGGTCGACGAGGCCGGCTCCATCGCTTCGGTTGCCACGATCCTCGCGGTCCAGAATATTTCCATAAAAAATATCGGCATCGTCCACAACCGTGAATTCGAGCAGGGTGTCCTTCGCGTGGTCTTCTACGACGAGCCCTCCATGGAGAGCGCCATCAAGACGCTCACCTGGCGCAATTACAAGATTTACCGCTGATCGGAGGTTTTCATGATTATAGATAAGGCAGAATCGCTCAAAGGGACGCTCACCGTCCCGGGCGACAAATCCATCTCCCACAGAGCTGTCATGCTCGGGAGCCTCTCGGAGGGCGACACATATATCCGCGGGTTTCTTAAAAGTGCGGACTGCCTCGCGACAATCGACTGCTTCCGCAGGATGGGCATCGATATTGAGGAAAATGAAGACCGCCTCATCATCCACGGAAAAGGTCTTCACGGCCTTTGCGCTCCGAAAGAGCCCTTAAACGCGATGAACAGCGGCACCACGACCCGAATCCTCTCCGGCATCCTGGCCGGCCAGGATTTTCCGGTCACGATCATCGGGGACGAGTCTCTCTCCCGCCGTCCCATGAAGCGGATCATCGACCCCCTTACCCGCATGGGCTGCCGGATCACTTCCGTAAACGGGAACAACTGTCTTCCGCTTACCATTCACGGCGGCTGCCTTTCAGGCATCCGCTACGAAAGCCCGGTCGCATCCGCCCAGGTCAAATCCTGTGTCGCGATGGCCGCGCTCTACGCGGACTCCCCGGTCACGATCACGGAGCCTTATCTCTCCCGCAACCACACGGAGCTCATGCTGCGGGGCTTCGGCGGGGATGTCACAAGCTTCACCGATCCCGAAACCGGGCGTCCCGCCTGCACCGTCATGCCGGGCCCGCACCTCACGGGTCAGTCCGTCACGGTTCCGGGCGACATCTCCTCCGCTGCCTACTTCATCGCCGCCGCGCTGCTCGTTCCGAACTCCGAGGTTACTCTTAAAAATGTCGGCATCAATCCGACCCGCGACGGAATCCTCCGCGTGGCCAGGGCCATGGGCGGCTCCGTGGAGGTCACAAATCTCCGCTCCGAGGGCGGCGAGCCGACCGCCGACCTCATAATCCGTTCTTCTGCCCTGCACGGGACCACGATCGGAGGAGCGCTCATTCCGACCCTCATCGACGAGCTTCCGGTCATCGCAGTCATGGCCGCCTGCGCGGAAGGCACGACGGTGATCCGGGATGCCGGCGAGCTCCGCGTCAAGGAATCCGACCGGCTCTCTCTTATCGCCGCCAACCTTAGCGCCATGGGAGTGTCCCTCACCGAGACAGAGGACGGTATTATAATAGAAGGAAAGCCGCTCAAGATGGCTCCCTTAAGAGGGGTCTCCGTCGATCCCAAAAAGGATCACCGCATGGCGATGGCCTTTGCGGTCGCCGGCCTTGTCGCCGAGGGCCCCACTAAGATTCTGGACGCTGGCTGCGTCGATATCTCGTATCCGGGCTTTTTTGAGGATCTCGCCTCGCTTGGAACTTAATCATCAAACATATGCAAAACGCCCCGGGATCGACTCCCGGGGCGTCTTTATGCCGTTCTTTATTTTCCCTTCACGAAGACCGCGTCCTCTTCATTTTTCGAATCCTTCCAGCGAAGCTTTTCGCCTTCCTTGTAGAAGCCGCCGTTTGTCGTCTCCTCTCCGGTCTTTTCGCCGTTCTTTACGATATAATAGCTGCCGTCATCGTATGTCAGGCCGCCGAGATTCTCATCCCAGGTTCCCGTGATCTCCCAGCAGGCAGTCTCGTCGAAGGAGCTGCTCCAGGAAACCAGGATCGAGTATGTCCCGTCTTCATTCTCCGTCACATCCATGCCGGCGCGTTCGCTCACTTCATCCTGCCAGGATCCGACAAGATCCACCTCTCCGGTGTAGTTTCCGAGCATGGCGGATTTCATGGAATCAAGCTCCCCAATGGCTCCGCCCGCCGGATCGGTGATCTCGCTGCCGCCGATTGTGATCTCGGGCAGCTCGACATCGGCCTGTCCGGCCAGGGATTCCACCATCTCATCCACCTTGGAGGTCATCGCCTCAGCGATGGAATCCTGCTGTTCCTGGGTCAGGCTCTCCGTCTTTTCCGGCTCTTTTGCGCCTCCGCAGCCTCCGATTAAAACCGCACCGGCCAGTATACCGGCAAAAATTATCTTTTTCATAAGTCTCCTCCTTATAACGCCGTCATCGCTTTACTGCCATCCGGCTTATTGCATCAAGTAATTATAAGACGATACTGCTGAAATAGCAAGCAGTCTTCCTTCCTCAGGCGATATACACAATGGCGTTCCGCCGGAAGGCGGAAGTGATCTGCATGACCGAGGAGTAGATGAGCCCGAAGGCGTAGGCGCATACGGACACATACGGTCTCTTGAGGACAAAGCCGCCGATGAGGACGATCACCGCAAGGAAAACTGAAACGAGGCCGAAGATAAAGTCGTTTTTCCATTTAAGAGATCCGTTTCTTTTGGACTCCAGACTGTGCAGGATGCTGACAAGCCCGGTGAAAGCGTCGACAGCCGCTATGTACGCGATAAGGAAGCCGGCGGGATTATCGGCGATGGAGGATGTAAACATACCCAGATCGAGGAAAATCAAGCCCTGGCACAGGACCAGCTTGCCGTCAACCATGTGCCTTGCGATGGAAAAATAATAGAGCAATGTCTGAATGCCCTTTAAGGTCAGACCGATACCGATGATAAAGAGGACAAGTGTCAGTCCGCCGTTGGGGATTATTATAAGAAGCAGGGCGAGAAGGATGGACAAAACCCCGCGAAGAATAATGATGATTCGATTTCGCTTAGTCATACTCTCTGCTCCTTTACCTCGTACTCTTGCTTCTTCCTCATGCCTGCTTTTTACCTGTCTTGATTCTTTCTTCGAATTTCCAGCAGCTTCCTGAAGTCCTGAATACCGGGAATCCTCTTTCCCTTTAACTCGACCGAGAAGCCGGCCAGAAGGCTGCCCGAGCTGAAGATCCGGTTGGTGACCATGCTCTTCTGGGCAAGGGCGGCGATGATGAACTGCCCCAGCGCCGTTTCATCGCGGAGTTCCTTCTCCGCCTCCATGTACTCCTTTTTATAGATCTCGACGTCAAAATCCGGGATCCGGCAGCCTGAAAGTTCCTCCCCCAGGGCCTTCCAGTCGGCGCAGGAATCCGGCTGCCGCCTTACGAGGATCTGCCTGATCCGATCACGGTAAGGCCTGACCTCATCTTCCGCATACCGATCCGTCTCAAAATGTCCGTCCGGATCCTTGAGACTCCCGATCGCATAGACCATCTGGCAGAACGCATTCCAGTAATCAGACGGGTTGTCCTTCAGAATTTCCCGATAGCCGCCCCAGGCGGGCAGATATTTGTAGAGCATAAAGGAATAGTCCGGCAGGTGACCGGCTCTGCCGTGTCCCAGATTCATTACCGTGTTTTCATTTGGCTGATAGAGGGTATTGACGTAGACTCCCTTTTCAAGATCATCCGGTGCGCCCGGGTTGTGGATAAACCGAACCTGCCTCTCCTCATAGCCGTCACCCGAGGGAATAAGCTCGTAGAAATGGTCATTGGTATTGTTGATGGCCAGCGAGGGCGTTCCTGCAAAATACCGGTGGGCCCAGGTGTCCGCCAGGACATGCATGGCCACACCGGCCGCGACGCTGCCCCTGCCCCTGGCCAGCTCCACGGTGTCCTTTACAAGCGCTCCGTTGGGATTGCAGATCAGACGATATTTATTGCGGTACAGCCTGCTGCATTTTTTCCTCTCGGCGTAAAGATCTCCCGGCAGGAAATGAAAGGAAGCCCATATTCTGGTGATATTGGCAAGACCCATCGGACCGGTGTTCGCATCGAACATCTCCAGCTGGAGCATGGGAGTGGCGGCAGATACGGGCCCGCCCACGCCCTGAAGAAAGGACTCCGAGCAGCAGTCGACGAACTGGGCACTGCGGGCGATTGAGAGACTGTCCTCATGGGAGCAGCCGGCAAGAAAGGCCGCACAATAGGTTGCATAATAATGAAAATCAAGCTGCATGGCCGGCCTCCCGGGATATTATCATTTTCTTGTAGCGCCTTACCTTTCGGGCGGAGGATACCATCTGTATCAGCAGGATGAAAGAGGTTAGTTCGATCAGCAGGGCCGCGAGGGATGTGTTCTCTTCTCCCCCGGCTGCGCCCGTAAAAGCCAGAAAGCCGGTGATAAATGTGAGCACCTCATTGACAATATAGAGGATGCTTAAGGGAATGTAGAAAAAAAAGACCTGCCGTCCCCTGCCCTCGGAGATGGCAGACACGCTGATATAGGTGCGGAAGGCCAGAACCGCAAGCAGATAGCCCGCCAGCACCGAGGCGATGAGACCGTAGATCACCGCATCGCTGACAGTCCCTCCTCCGGCAGCTTCTATACCGTTTCTGATGCTTTCCATAAGCTGCCGGCGGTTAATCAGGGTGATTCCCAGAGTTTTGACGACAGACCAGACCATGAAAATGAGAACCCCCCGCCCGACGCTCACGAGTGTGCTGCATGCTCTGCGGTAGGCAATTTCTTCCGGTTCGTTGTTCAATGTATAAGCACCGGGGCTGACAGGCTGTGTGTTCATGTATCTCCCTCCGAAAGGCCTTTATTGACTCCTTACAGTTATTCTATAATCATCGCATCCCCGAAGGAGAAAAATCTGTACCGCTCCCGGACAGCCTCCTCATAGGCCTTAAGCACATGTTTCCTGCCCGCGAACGCCGACACCAGCATGATGAGCGTCGACTCCGGCAGATGGAAGTTGGTGATGAGCCCGTCCATGAGCTTGAACTCGTAGCCCGGATAAATGAAGATATCCGTCCACCCGCTCTTCTCCCTAAGCACATAGGTCCCGGGCTCCGCCGTTCCCGCGCAGGCGTCCGTCTCCGGCACCGCCTTTTCAGTCACACCGCCGTCCGCGCGCTCCGCGGCGCTCTCGATGGTCCTGCAGGAGGTCGTGCCGACGCAGATCACGCGGTGACCCTTGCGTTTTGTCTCGTTGATGAGCTCCGCGGTCTCCTTTGAAACCATGTAGAACTCCGAGTGCATGTGGTGCTCCTCGACTTTGTCGGATTTGACCGGCCGGAACGTTCCGAGCCCCACATGCAGGGTAACATGAGCGATGTTCACGCCCATCTCCTTAATTTCCTTAAGCAGTTCTTTCGTAAAATGAAGCCCCGCCGTAGGCGCTGCCGCAGATCCCTCGTATTTCGCGTAGACCGTGTTGTAGCGCGTTTTGTCTTCCAGCTTGTGGTGGATATAGGGCGGCAGCGGCATCTCGCCCAGGGAATCCAGCACCTCCTCGAAGATGCCCTCGTAGGTGAACCTGATAAGTCGGTTGCCCTCCTCCAGGATATCCACGACTTCCCCGATGAGGGGCGCTTTTTCAGCCGTTCCGTCCGGGCTGCCGAAGAGGATCCGGCTGCCGATGCGGCATTTTTTACCCGGCTTTACCAGGGTTTCCCAGGTATCCGCGCTCTTACGGACGAGGAGCAGGATCTCAACCTTGCCGAGACTCCCCTCTCTGACGCCGTAGAGGCGCGCCGGAATGACCTTTGTATCGTTGATGACCAGGGTGTCTCCCGGTTCAAGGAAGGAGGCGACATCCCGGAAGCTTCCGTGCGTAACCTTGCCGGTTTTCCGGTCCAGGTGCATGAGACGCGAGGAGGACCGGTCGAGAAGCGGATCCTGTGCGATCAGCTCCTCCGGAAGATCATAATTAAAATCACTTGTTTTCATTTTTCTGCCTTTTAAAACGGCGGGACTTTATGCCCCGCCGGTCTCATATTTTATGCTCTCAGTGTGATATTCATTCTCTCAAGACCGTTCAGGATCTTGTTCATCGCGGAGGTGATCTCAGCCTCCTCCATCGTCTTGTCCGGATGACGGAAGACAAGGCTGTAGGCCATGGACTTGAAGCCCTTCATGATCGGAGCGCCCTCGTAGATGTCGAAGAGACTGTAGCTCTCGAGGATCTTGCCGCCGCGCTGGGCGATGATCTTCTCGATCTCGGCCGCCGTCACCTCGTGGGGGACGATCATGGAGATGTCACGCGTCACAGCCGGATACTTCGCGATGCCGGTGTACTTGCGGTCGAAGGTTGCGAACGGAATCACCGCCGGCATATCGAGAACCGCGATGTAGGCGCGGTCGCCGATACCGTAGTTCCTGCGGACAAGCGGATGCACCTCGCCGATCTCACCGATGCGGACGCCGTCATAGAAGATCTGCGCCTGGCGGCCCGGATGCATGTAGTTCTTAAGCTCCGCCTTGGAATACTCCGGCTTTTTCGCCATGCCGAGCTTCCTCATGAGAAGCTCCACAACACCCTTCATGTCGAAGAAATCGCCTTCGCCGTACATGCCGAATGTGAACTGCATGCGCTCGTCCGGAAGCTCGGTGAGCGGCAGGCTCTTTGCAAGGTAGATGTTGCCGTGCTCGTAGAGGCGGACGTTCTTGTTGCGGCGGTTGTAGTTGGTCGCAAGGGAGGTCAGCATGCCGTTAAGAGGCGTCGTGCGCATGATGGAGAAATCCTCGCCGAGCGGGTTTGCGATCTCGATCGCGTTCCGAAGCGCGTCATCCTCCGCGATCATGAGCTTGTCAAATGCCTTTCTCGACTCAAACGAGTAGCAGTAAGCCTGGGAGAAGCCGCAGTCCTCAGCAACGTCGCGGGCCAGAGCCAGAACGCGCATGTCAAACTGGAGCTTGCCGGCCGTTGCTGCACCGGACGGAAGGCTGGTCGGGATCTTGTCATACCCGAAGAAGCGGGCGACTTCCTCGGCAAGGTCGCAGGTGCGGAGAACATCCTGACGCCAGGTCGGGACGATGATGACATTTTTCTTCTCGTCGTATTGAAGATCGACCTTCTTAAAGATGTCGAGCATCATATCTCCGGAAAATGAAGATCCGAGCAGCGCATTGATCTTCGCCGGCTCGAACGGAACCTCTCGCGGCTCCCACTTCTCGTCATAGACATCAACGATGCCTCCGACGACTTCGCCCGCGCCGAACTCTTCCATGAGCTCGCAGGCGCGGTTGACAGCCAGTTCGGCCGTGTTCGGGTCGAGACCCTTGTCGAACTTCTGGGAAGCGTCCGTCTGAAGGCCGATACGCTTGGAGGACAGACGGATGTTGGTGCCGTTGAAGTTGGCCGCCTCAAAGAGGACAGTCTTGACGGAATCCGTGATCATGGAGTTCTCGCCGCCCATGATGCCGCCGATGCCGACCGGCTTCTCGGCGTCGTTGATCATGATGACATCGTGGTCCAGCTTTCTGACCTGGCCGTCCAGAGTCGTGAATTCCTGGCCGTCCTCGGCGCGCTTGACGATGATCTTGTGGCCGGCGATCAGATCGTAGTCATAGGAGTGCATCGGCTGGCCGTACTCTTCCATGACATAGTTCGTGATGTCGACGACGTTGTTGATCGGGCGGATCCCGTTGGAAGCCAGGGCTCTCTGCATCCACTTCGGGGAGGGTCCGAGCTTGACATTTTTCACGACGCGGGCGGTAAAGCGCGGGCAGAGATCCTTGTCGATGACCTCGACACTGACATAGTCGGAGGCCTTCTCGTCGTTGCCGGTCTTTTTGATCACCGGCTCATGGAACTCCTTGCCGAAGGTCGCGGCCGCCTCGCGGGCGATACCGATGACGCTGTAGCAGTCCACGCGGTTGGATGTGATCTCATACTCGATGATCGCATCGTGGAGGCCTAAGAGCCCGATCGCGTCCGCACCGACTTCCGTATCCTCCGGGAAGACATAGATGCCGTATTCCGGCGCTTCCGGATACATCTCGTGGGATGAGCCGAGCTCCTCGATGGAGCAGATCATGCCGTGGGATTCCACGCCGCGGAGCTTGCCGGCCTTGATCTCAATGCCGCCGGCGGTCTTGTCGCCGTCCCTCCCGCCTGCCACTCTGCCGCCCTCGAGGACAACCGGGACCTTCTGGCCCGCCGCAACGTTCGGAGCGCCGCAGACGATCTGCAGGGGCTCGCCTTTGCCGACGTTGACCGTGCAGATGTGCAGATGATCCGAGTTCGGATGCGGCTCGCAGGTTAAAACCTCACCTACGACGATATCCTTGAGGTCGCGGTCCAGCTCCTCGAAATTTTCTACCTTCGTGCCGGACATCGTCATTGCGTCCGCGTACTCGCGGGCCGTGACGTCAAGGTCCGGAACATATTTTTTAATCCAGGAAAGTGATGTATTCATAAAAACTGTATCCCCCTATCAGAACTGGCTAAGGAAGCGGTCGTCATTTTCATAGAGAAGCCGCATGTCATCGATCTCGTACTTGAGGAGCGCGATGCGCTCGAGGCCCACACCGAACGCAAAGCCGGTGTAGACTTCCGGGTCGATCCCGCACATCTCGAGGACATGAGGATGGACCATGCCGCAGCCCAGGATCTCGATCCAGCCGGAGCCCTTGCAGAAACGGCAGCCCTTGCCGCCGCACTTGAAGCAGGAGACGTCAACCTCTGCCGACGGCTCCGTGAACGGGAAATGATGCGGACGGAACTTTGTCTTCGTCTCCGGGCCGAAGAGCTCCTTCGCGAAGACGTCCAGCGTCCCCTTGAGGTCGGCCATTGTGACGTTCTTGTCGATGACAAGACCTTCGATCTGGTGGAAGGACGGCGAATGAGTTGCGTCCACCTCGTCAGAGCGGAACACGCGTCCCGGGGAGATCATGCGGATCGGCAGCTTGCCTTTCTCCATGACACGGGCCTGTACTGGTGAAGTCTGCGTGCACAGAAGGATGTCTTTCGTGATATAGAAGGTATCCTGCTCATCCTTTGCCGGGTGGTTGGCCGGAATATTCAGCTTTGTGAAGTTGTAATCATCATATTCGATTTCGGGGCCCTCGATGACCTCATAGCCCATGCCGATGAAGATGCGCTCTACTTCCTCGAGAGCGATCGTGTTCGGGTGGCGGTGGCCGATGAATTTCATTTTGGCCGGCAGAGTGACATCGATCTCCTCCTCCGCAAGCTCCTTCTGCATCTTAAGGGCATCGAGACGCTTTCTGGTCTCCTCCATCTTCTCCTCGATCGCAAAGCGGGCGTCGTTGACCCACTTGCCGACCTTGGGCCGGTCTTCCGGCGCCACGTCCTTCATGGATTTGAGAACGGCCGTAAGCGAACCTTTTTTACCCAAAAAAGCGACGCGCACGTCGTTGAGAACGTCAAGCCCGCTGGCTTCGTTCATCTCGGCGATCGCTTTTTCCTGGATCTCTTTTACTTTTTCCTGAATGTCAATCATAATTGCCTCCGACAAAACATTTCATACGAGTGTAGATACACAAATGATAGTTTAATCTTTCAGGCGCAAAATGTCAAAAGATATATGCCCGAAAATGAAAAAAAGCCTGCCCCGATGACCGGAACAGGCCTTTATTTACCGCGTTTATGCCTCAAACTTATAAATCGTCTTTGTGAGATACTTCTCTCCCGCCTTTAAGATCGGAGACTCAAACTGCGGAAGATTCAGGGCATCCGGCACATACTGGGTCTCGAGCGCGACACCGCTGTACCTGACATACTGTGCGCCGCCCTTGCCCGGCTCCTTCGTATCAAGGCAGTTGCCCGTGTAGAGCTGGATGGCCGGAAGGTCCGAGCAGACCGTCATGGTGATCCCGCTCTTTTCGCCTTTAAGGACCGCATGGACGCGCATTCCCTTGCCGTCGATCATGAAATTGTGATCGTAGCCGGAGCCGATGGTGAGCTGTTCATTTTCCGTGTGAAGGTCCCTGCCGATCTCCTTAAACTCCCGGAAATCAAAGGGTGTCCCCTCGACCGGGACGACCTCGCCGCTCGGCGTCTGGTTCGGAAGAAGCGGTGTGTAATTGACCGCATTCAGCTTGAGGAGATGCTTTTCCACGGAGCCTTCTCCGTAGCCGTCCAGGTTCCAGTAAGCGTGGTTCGTCATGTTCATGACGGTATCCTTGTCGGATTCGCAGTCATAGGAGAGCTCCATCGCGTTGTCCTCGGTGAGGGTGTAGGTGACGGAGCAGACCGCGTGTCCCGGGAATCCCTGGTCGCCGTCCGGGCTGTCGATCGTGAATTTGACCGCGTTCTCCCCGACGATCTCCCCCTTGAACATGCGGATGTGGAATCCGTCAGGCATGCTGTGGAGGTTGTTGATGCCGTCGTTCAGGAAAAGCTGATACGTAACGCCGCCGATCTCAAATGTCCCGTTCTTGATGCGGTTTGCATGGCGTCCGATCGTGCCGCCGAAGCAGTTCATGCCCTCCGCATAGGGCTCCACCGTATCGTAGCCGAGAGTGACATCGATCATCTTCCCGTCCTTGTCGGGGACAATGGCGCTCTGAAGGATCGCGCCGAGATCGAGGACCTGAAGCTCCATGCCGGCTGCGTTCTTGATCGTATATTTGCTGACAGAAGTCCCGTCGCTTAATTTCCCGAATTCGCTGACTGTAACCATATCCAAACCTCCTCACATTTTACAAAACGGCGGACCCACGATGTCCCCATCGTGCCATCCGCCGTGATTATTTTCGTGTTCCCGGAATGCCGTACCTATAGAAACTGACGCCTAGCCTATGCCAGGTGGGTAACCGCACCTGCTACGCTGCCTTCCTCCGGTAGTTGCTTGAGGCCTGACATTGTAAACCGGATGTAGGAATCCCTTTAATCAAAATGTAGGTTCAGCAAAAACAGGAAATCGCACATTCCCGGAACAATTATATTATACAATTACCGGCGGTCAATGTAAAGTCCCTGTTAAATGATTTCTCAGGCTTCGTAGCCTCTGTCCTTGATCACCTGGATCACTTCGTTGACGAGCGTCTCGCAGGTCTCGTGATCGGCGGCTTCCACCATGACGCGGACGACCGGCTCCGTGCCGGACTCGCGGACCAGGATGCGGCCCGTAAACCCGAGCTTCTCCTCAACTGCCTTGACGGCCTTCCTCACTTCCGGATCCGCCTGCGCGGCAGCCTTGTCCGTCACGCGGATATTGGTGAGCTGCTGCGGGTAAATGACAAGCGGAGCAGCCAGCTTGGAGAGCTTGGTCTTCTTGGCCAGCATGACCTCCATCATCTTAAGGCTGGTCAGGATGCCGTCGCCGGTGGACGCATATTTCGTGAAAATGATATGGCCGGACTGTTCGCCGCCGATCCTGCAGCCGTTGTCCTTCATATACTCATAGACATACTTGTCGCCGACCTTGGTCTTTGCGTAGCCGATGCCGACCTCGTCGAATGCCTTGTAGAGGCCGAAGTTGCTCATGACCGTCGTGACAACGGTGTTGTTCACGAGCTTGCCGCGCTCTTTCATGTATTTTCCGTAGATGTAGAGGATGTGGTCCCCGTTCACGACGTTGCCCAGCTCATCCACGCAGAGGCAGCGGTCCGCATCGCCGTCATAGGCGAATCCGACATCGCAGCGGTTCTCGACGACATACTTCTGCAGACCCTCGATGTGGGTAGATCCGGCGTTTGTGTTGATGTTGAGTCCGTTCGGATGAGCGTTGATCACGTAGGTCTCAGCGCCGAGCGCGTCGAACACGGACTTGGCGATGCTCCAGGCCGCGCCGTTTGCGCAGTCGA
>JAEEGL015816171.1_pt1 | contig 12760 bp, 10 predicted proteins | sample 9134231 | NCBI WGS metagenome assembly JAEEGL01 (sample SAMN16246548, study PRJNA631951) | gut metagenome | biome: gut microbiome; feature: rumen; material: fiber-attached | host: Bos | place: Iran: Karaj | collected 2018-10 | reverse complement strand
CCTCGACGCCAGTACGGAAGCGTACACGTTGGGCTCGTAACCCAGTTCGCGGATTACTTTCTGCACCTTCTCGCGGCTCTTCCGCGAAACTCCCTCACGGTTGTGGATGACCCTGTCCACGGTGCCCTTGGAGACACCGGAAAGCCTGGCTACATCCTTGATTGTTATATTCATGCTTCAACGGCCTTGTACTTGGGTACCAGGACTTTCATAATGCACCATCCCACCAGGTATGCCACCGAGCAGATGCAGAATATAATCATGTATCCGGCCGGTTTTCCCTCGAATCCTATGAAGCGGAATGCGGCTCCCTGGCCTTCGGCATAGGTGAACAGTGCACCTGCGCTCTTGTTGATCAGGAACGAAGCCATGCCGCCCGCCATGCCGCCGATTCCGGTGATTGTGGCGATTGTGGATTTGGGGAACATGTCACCCACGGTGGAGAATATGTTGGCGCTCCAGCTCTGGTGTGCGGCGCCCAGGATTCCAATCAGGATCACGGGGAACCAGGGGGTCCCGAACACGTTGCCCAGCGGCTGTGCCAGAAGGCCTAGCAGGGGGAAGAATGCAAAGATCAGCATAGCCCTCATCCTGCCGGCGTAGGCGTTCATTCCCTTGTTTATGAACACTGTGGGCAGTTTTCCGCCCAGGATGCTTATCATGGTGATGAGGTACAGCACGAAGATGAGCACCATGCCTTCAGTATCGGTGGGGTTGATGTTGAACTGCGATTTCAGGTAGGCCGGGGTCCAGAAAAGGAAGAACCACCACACGCCGTCGGTCATGAACTTGCCCACGATGAAAGCCCAGGTCTGGCGGAAGGTGAAGCACTTGAAGAAACTGATGGATTTCTCCTCCTTGGCGTCGGCTGCCGGTGCGGCCTCGTCGGCGTCGGATTCGATGTAGGCGAGTTCGGCGGCGTTCACCTTGCGGTTCTCGCGCGGCTTCTTGTAGAGGAAGAGCCAGAATCCCATCCAGATGTATCCCAGGGCGCCAATCACGATGAATGCCATTTCCCATCCGAAGAACTTGGCCAGCACCGGGATTGTGAAGGGGGCGATGAGGGCTCCTACCGAGGCGCCGCTGTTGAAGATGGCGGTGGAGAAGGCCCTGTCCTTCTTGGGGAAGTATTCGGCGGTTACCTTGATTGCCGCAGGGAAGTTGCCGGCCTCGCCAAGTGCGAGAATGGCCCGGGCTCCCAGGAACAGGTACATCGATACCGTTGAGATCACCAGCCCGGCATCGGCTGCGCCGCTGGCCTTGAACGAGCGGAGTGCCTCCAGGGCCGTTTCAAACCCCACCAGCCCCGATCCGGTCACTATGCTGCTGGTGGCTATTCCGCAGAATGCATGAAGTATTGCACCGGTGCTCCATACGAAAATGGCCCACATGTAGCCCTTCTTGGTGCCCATCCAGTCGATGAACTTCCCGGCGAACAGCATGAAGATGGCATAGAATATCGAGAACCAGGCGGTTATGGTGCCGTAGTTGGCATCCGTCCACCCGAATTCCTGCTGTATTCCGCCTTCTCCGGGGTATGTCAGCGAAAGGACCTGGCGGTCCATGTAGTTGATGGTGGTGGCAAGGAAGAGCATCGCGCAGATTATCCACCTGTAGTTGGTCTTTTTCTCAGAGCCGGTCATATTGGTCGTAGTTTATGTTGCTGGTTTTAAAAACATACAAAAATAATCAATATTTCTTTACCGTGCACGTTCACGGAACAAAAAAATTCCGTGATAAGTTGTAAATTTGCTGAAAATTGGACAATCGATGGGAGAAGAACTGACTCTAGTGCGCGACCTGGCGGTGATACTGATATCAGCAGGCCTTTTCACCATACTTTCCCGTGCACTCAAGCAGCCCCTTGTGCTGGGTTACATAATCGCCGGAATCCTTATCGGTCCGCATGTGAAGTTCTTCTTCAGCATCTCCAGTGCCGAGGCCGTCCACCAGTGGTCGGAGATCGGCATCATCTTCATGATGTTCGGTCTTGGTCTGGAGTTCAGTTTCAAGAAGCTGCTGAAAGTGGGGAGCGGAGCCCTGGTGACCGCCGGCTTCAAGGCCCTGGGGGTTTTCATACTCGGATTCGTGACGGGGCAGGCCCTGTCGTGGAGCGTTATGGAGAGCATTTTCCTGGGCGGACTCCTCTCCATGTCATCCACCGCCGTGGTGCTCAAGTCCTACGACGACATGGGGCTCAAGGACCGGCCCTGGGCTCCTATGGTATTCGGAACCCTCGTGGTGGAGGACCTCATCGCCATACTGCTGATGGTGCTGCTTTCCACTATGGCGGTATCCAATAAATTCGCCGGGGGAGAGCTGCTGCTGAACCTTGGAAAACTGCTGTTCTTCCTGGTGCTGTGGTTCCTCGTGGGAATCTACGTCATTCCGTCGGTCCTTAAGAAGACCAGGAAATACCTCAGCGACGAGATACTCCTGATAGTGAGCATCGGACTTTGCTTCGGGATGGTAACCCTCGCTGAGGCGGCCGGTTACTCTTCCGCCCTGGGAGCCTTCATGATGGGCTCAATCCTTGCGGAAACAATTGAGAGCGAGCACATTGAGAAGCTCGTAAATCCAATCAAGAACCTTTTTGCGGCCATTTTCTTCGTGTCGGTGGGCATGATGGTGGCTCCGGACGTGATAGTGCACAACTGGTGGATAATCCTTATCCTCACACTGCTGGTCATGCTGACGCACATCGTCTTCAGTGCCGCCGGAATAGTGGCTACCGGGGGAGGGCTCAAGAATGCCGTCAATACCGGATTCAGCCTGGCCCAGCTGGGCGAGTTCGGCTTCATCATCGCCGGAGTCGGGGTTACTCTCGGAGTCATGAGGGATTTCATCTATCCGGTAATCATCGCAGTGTCGGTCATAACCACCTTTACCACCCCCTACATGATCAAGCTGGCCGGTCCGTTCTATTCCCTGCTGGAGAGGAAGCTTCCGCGCGGACTGATGACCAAGCTGGAACCTGCCCCTCAGCAGCCCAGGCGTTCCGCTGCCGAGCAGAGCCTCTGGAAGGAACTGCTGGTGGCATACTTCCTGCGCATAGCCCTTTACGGTGTGGTCCTGCTGGCAATCGACATCGGTTCCAGGCTTTATTTTGAACCGCTCCTGCTGAGGCTCTTCCCTTCGTGGAGCCCCTTCCTTCACAACCTGGTGATAGTGACCGGAACCCTGCTGGTCATGGCTCCGTTCCTGTTCGGGATGGGAATCAGTACGGGATCCATCAACAACCTGGCTCCCAAGCTGATAAAGGCCAAGGAGAGGAACCGCTGGCCGATCCTGGGACTTGTCCTGGCCCGTTCGTTCCTGGTCATAAGCATTGTGGTGGGAGTTATCTCGTCACGTTTCAGCCTGGCCGGATGGTCGATTGTGCTGATTTTCCTGGCGGGAATCGTATTTATCTGGCTGGCAAGGCTTTACACCAAGCGTTATTCTTCACTTGAACAGCATTTCCTGTCCAATCTGAACGAGAAGGAGAAGCTGGAAAGGAAGAAGTCCCCCATATCGTCGTCGATACGGGCCAAGATGGCCGGATACGACGTCCATATAGAGGTGATGGAAGTATCGCCGGATTCGTCCTTCGTCGGCGAGAAGATGAAGGACATCCCTTTCAGAAGCGGTACCGGTGCAAACATCGTCAAGATCCAGAGGGGCTCACGCAACCTGGTCATTCCTGGCGGCGATACGGTGATCTATCCCCATGACAGGCTTGCCGCCGTGGGTACCACCGCACAGCTCCGGGCCCTGAAGACCATGGTTTCAGATTCCGTTTCCGTCCCGGAAGAAGTCCAGGACCAGGAGTTTGAGGTCATTCCCGTCACCCTCGAAGAGGAATCGTACCTTACCGGCAAGACGCTCCGGTCCATATCCATGAGGAATTACGGCTGCATGGTGATCAGCGTCCTCAGGGGCAATGAATTCATAACCAATCCAGGGCCCGATTTCAAGTTCGGTCCGGGTGACATAGTGTGGATCGCAGGTGAGACGTCTTCCTGCGAATGGCTCAAATAGGAACAATCTTTAAAATTATAATTCTATGACTACAGGTAACGTTCGTCCCCAGGCAATGGAGCGCATCACGACCTCCGCTCTGGCCCAGAAATTCATTGAAGAACAGATTAAGGAACTGCGCGCCCAGATAGGCGGCAGGAAGGTCCTTCTGGCCCTGTCGGGAGGGGTTGACTCCTCTGTGGTGGCGGCATTGCTGATCAAGGCGGTGGGCAGGCAGCTCGTTTCAGTACACGTGAATCACGGACTCCTCCGCAAGGGCGAACCCGAACAGGTGGTGCGGGTATTCCGCGACGAACTGGGCGCCAACCTGATTTATGTCGATGCAACCGACCGTTTCCTGGACAAGCTTGCCGGTGTGGCCGATCCCGAGCAGAAGCGCAAGATTATCGGTGCGGAATTCATCCGCGTGTTCGAGGAAGAGGCCCGTAAGCTGGACGGAATCAGTTTCCTGGCCCAGGGAACGATCTATCCCGATATCATCGAATCCGGTCCCGTCAAGTCCCACCACAATGTGGGAGGTCTTCCGGAAGACCTTCAGTTTGAACTTGTCGAGCCCATCAAACTGCTTTTCAAGGATGAGGTACGCGTGGTAGGGAAAGAACTCGGCCTGCCCGACAGCATGGTCTACCGCCAGCCGTTCCCCGGCCCCGGCCTGGGTGTCCGCTGCACCGGCGCCATCACCCGCGACCGGCTTGAGGCCCTTCGCGAAAGCGATGCCATACTGCGTGAGGAATTTGCCAAGAATGGCCTCGAAGGCAAAGTTTGGCAGTACTTTACTGTAGTTCCCGATTATAAGTCCACGGGTGTGAAGGATAACAAGCGCAGCTGGGACTGGCCGGTAATCATCCGTGCCGTGAACACCCGCGATGCGATGACAGCCACCATAGAGGAGATCCCTTATCCTCTGCTTCATCACATAACCAGGCGCATAGTGACCGAGGTCCCCGGCGTGAACCGCGTCCTGTATGACCTCACGCCCAAGCCCACCGGCACAATCGAGTGGGAATAGCCAATTCTATTCCACCGTTACTTCAATGCTCCTTTCCTGGGTGGTTTCGTAATAGTTGCAGGATATCTTCCAGGTTGTTGTTCCAACAGCCTGGGGAGTGAATATCAATCACAGTTTCCACGGTCCTGAGTTGTATTGGGAAAGAACTGTGGGCAGAGCCCTGCATCAGAAATACTATTTCCACCACCAATTATTATTCTGGGGGTTTTCCCTTTTGACGATGGCTGCTTTCTCTTCGCCGATGGCGTTGCCAAGATTGACAAAGAGTCTGAATCCGAGTACACCCTCAAGATCCTTTACGGACATGCTCATACTCTTGTTGACTTTAAAAGAGCACTTGCCGCTCTGGCTATACTCTTCGTGGTCGAAGAGAAAGGCTGCTGCGCAGAAGCCGTCCGTCCCGACACTTGACTGCCGGCTGTAGCGGAGAACAGCCTTGAAGAAAGCCGTAGGAACGGTCACGTTGTTGCCGGACCGGTCGATGACATAGTATTGTGCCCCCTTGGTGATGCAGCCGGAGATGACGTAGCAGGTATCAGACTCGCTCGCCCAGGAACGGACCTTTTTTTCAAGATTGGCCCAGAGGCCGCCGTTGAAGTCCGGGTTCCGGGGTACTATGTTTGTCCCGTAAAAGGTGGAACTGTTCAGCTCATAACCGGCACGGTCAGAAGAGGGAATTTGCTGCCCCCGTTCATACCATCCATTGTTGCCTTCTTTGTAGCCGCCACTTACATTCTGCTGCGGGGAGGCCGGAAGAAGTGGATCGTAGCCCCATTCGTCGGTGCGGGATGCGCCTGAGAAGATGGATTCATAAAGCGGATATGCCACCCAGCTGGATACGCGGTTGTCAAAATCCCAATAGAACGACCAGTTGCGGATTTTCCTTCCGTCCAAGGTGCCATCGTGGCTGAAGAACTTAAATCCGTCAATCTTGTAAATCTCCGGAAGTTCCAGCCAGCCAGGACCGGAAATAACGGTCGGATTGTCCGGGGGAAAATCTGTTGTTGGATGATCCTTGTCACAAGCAGCCAGGATGAAAACCAAGACGGAAACGAGGGATAGCAGCTTTTTCATATCGGGTAGATCCAGTTATAAACGCTGCAAGTTAGCAATTTTCGGTGGACTTCACAAGCAATAAGAAAAGCACCTGCGTTTCCGTAAGTGCTTTATCAGTGTCTGGATGACTGGACTTGAACCAGCGACCTCCTGGTCCCTAACCAGGTGCGCTACCAACTGCGCCACATCCAGATTCCGCATTGGGACTGCAAATTTACGCAATGATTTTTGAAAAACAAATTTTGGGGGCAGTTTCTTCGCTTTATTTTTATATATTTGTCATTTGTATGAAGACTGATAAACTGGGATTCGGCACATCGATCGTCAACGGCCTCTTTTATCTGGCAGGCCGTTTACCGCTTGGATGGCACTATTTCTGGGGCAGGGTTTTCGCCTGGGTCCTCGGGAAAGTCGTCCACTACAGGGAGGATGTAGTGACCGCAAACATCGCAAGGAGTTTCCCCGAAAAGAAGTACGATGAAATCAAGAAGATAAAGGATGGTTTCTATACCCATTTCGGGGAACTGATAGCAGAGATGATATGGTTTGCAGGTAACCGGAAGGGACGTGGCAGGAAGCGCATACATGATTCACGGATAGTTACTTACGTTAATCCTGAAGTCATCAACGAGCTCTACCGTACACGCCCCGGAGTGATGGCCCTTACCGGCCATGCCGGCAACTGGGAACTTAACGGCGGCATTTTCTGCGAGAATTACGCCGGGCCGTGGGCGTTTGACGAGTCAAAGCTGTGCGTGGTTTACAAGGCTCTGTCAAACAAGCTCTGGGACAAGGTGGTAGGCCGTGGAAGATGCGCTGCCATGCTGGACCTTGATTTTGACGGTTATGTTGAAAGCCGGAACGTGCTGCGGTATGCCGTGTCGCACCGTAGGGAAAAATACCTATATATATTCAATACGGACCAGTATCCCTACCGCTACGCCACCGGCTATGACGTGGGAACCTTCCTCAACCAGCCCACCATGGCCATGACCGGAGGGGCTTCGCTTGCATGCAAGATGGGGATGGGCGTGGTGTTCATGGACTGGCGCCGGAACGGCAGGGGACACTATGAAATAACCCTCGTCCCGATTTGCGACGACGCATCGGCTTCCACTCCGGAAGAGATAATGAGAAAATACTACTGCCTCATGGAGGAGACGGTGAAGGCCGACCCTTCCAATTACCTCTGGTCGCACAAAAGATGGAAATAATGAAAAAGACACTCTTTACCCTTGCATTGGCCCTCGCCCTGCCTCTGTCGCTCAGCGCACAGGGAGACCCTTCAGGGATAACGACTTATGCCCTTCCTTCCACCACAGTCACCCTGGAAGTGGAAGCCGTGAGGGAGGTTTTCTTTGCCGGCCCATATGCCGCATACGCCAAGAAGTACCTGGGAATGGACGTCCGTCAGAAAGACGGGACCTCCGCCTATATCACCTCCGTGGCGCTCATCCCGTACGTCGAGGCTGACCAGAGCAAGCGTTATTCCGTTCCGTTCGGTGCATCGGCTTCGGTGCTGGCCCTTTCGGCCCAAGGACTCGTCTCACTTGGACCGGATGTCACGTCAAGTGAAGTACGCTGGCGTTTCCCGGCTCCCCAGAAGGCTGATTTCAACACCAAGGGTGTGACGTCTGCCCTCACCACCGAGACCAGGACGCTCTACAAGACCGTACAGACCGACACCTCCTTCTCGAGGGTGGCCGTCCAGCAGGACGTGATTGTTGAAAAGACCATGGAAAAGAGGGCCCAGGAGGCCGCCGAGATCATTCTCAAGGCAAGGAAGGAGAAGTTCAACATAACGATCGGCGACACCGATGCCACCTTCAGCGGGGAGGCCCTCGGCAGTGCGATTGCGGAACTTACCAGGGTGGAGGAGGAATACCTCACCATGTTCACCGGCTATACCGTAAAGGAGACCCAGCACCGGTGGTTTGACATAACCCCCTCTGCATCGGACCGCAGCCGAGTGTACACGGCATTCCGGATTTCCGATTCCATGGGCCTGGTCCCTGCCGACAGCTATGAAGGCCGGCCCTATTTCCTGGAGTTCGAGGCGTCGGAGGTGCCCGAGTCGTCGGATGCCGATGCAAAGGCAACCGGAAAGGCCTCCCTCCTGAACTACCGCATTCCGTCAGTGTGCAGCGTCCGCCTCACCGAGGGCGGGACTCCGCTTCTGACCGCAAGGATACCCGTTTACCAGTTCGGACGCGAGTCCACGGTACCCGCAAGGATCGCAAGATAAATCGTAATCAATATCAACACTATGACTATCAAAGATTTAGAACCCAAAGTAGTTTGGAGTAACTTTTATTCGCTGACCCAGGTTCCCCGTCCGTCCAAGCATGAGGAAAAGGCCCAGCAGTTCCTTCTTGACTGGGGCAAGGCCCATGGCGTGGAGACATTCAGGGACGAGACCGGCAATATCATCTTCCGCGCTCCGGCCACGCCTGGATTTGAGAACCGCAGGGGAGTGATCCTCCAGGGGCACATGGACATGGTCCCCCAGAAGACGGCTGCCACCAGCCACGATTTCCTCACCGATCCCATCCGTACCATGATTGACGGAGAGTGGGTCACCGCCGACGGGACAACCCTCGGTGCCGACAACGGTATCGGCCTGGCGCTCGCAATGTCTGTCCTGGAGGATCCTTCGGTGCAGCACGGCCCCATCGAGGTGCTGGCTACATATGACGAGGAAACGGGGATGACCGGAGCCAACCTGCTCCGTCCCGGCGTCCTCAAGGGCGACATCCTCATCAACCTCGATTCCGAGGAGGAGGGCGAGCTTTGCGTGGGCTGCGCGGGCGGCCTGGACGTAACCGCGGACTTCAAGTACCGCCAGTACAGGACCGAATACGGTTATTCCGGTTATACCCTGAAGATCAGCGGCCTGCAGGGCGGACACTCCGGCATGGACATCTCGCTGGGCAGGGCCAACGCCAACAAGGTGGCCGCCAGGATACTGCTTCCGCTCATCGAGAAGTTCGGCGTAAAGGTCGCCGATTTCACGGGCGGTTCCCTCAGGAACGCCATTCCTTTCGAGGCCACGGTCTCGCTCCTGGTCCCCGAGAGCCTGGAGAAGAAGGTGAAGGATACCGTCAAGGCCGTCTTCGCCACCGTCAAGGCCGAGTATGCCGAGAGCGACCCTTCCGCCGCCATGTCGCTGGTGAAGGATAAGGAACCCGCCGCCAGGTATATCCAGGAGAGCGTGATGCTGAAGGCCGTCAAGGCGATGCTGGCATGCCCTTCCGGTGTGGAGAGGATGAGCCGTACCATGGAGGGCCTCACCGAGACATCCATCAACATGGCCATCGTGCGTACCGTAAAGGGCCATCTCACGGTACATTCCCTCATGAGGAGTGCGGTGGACAGCGCAAAGGCCGCCCTGGCCGACAAGGTCCGCTGCCTGTTCGACCTCGCAGGTGCCGAGGTTTCCTTTGCCGGCGGTTATTCCGGCTGGACTCCCAAGCTGGACACGCCCATGAACAAGGTGATGATGGAACAGTTCCAGAAGGTCTACGGTTACCCCATGAAGATAATGGCCACCCACGGCGGACTCGAATGCGCCATCATGGGTGCCAAGTATCCCGCCTGGGAGATGGTTTCCATAGGACCCACCATCAAGTATCCCCACTCTCCGGACGAGAAGTTGAAGATCGACACCGTTGCCCGGACATGGGAGTATCTCAAGGCGGTACTTGAGAATGTTCCCGGGAAATAGTTTTGGAATTATCCAAATAATTGCTATATTTGCAGTCCTTTTTGGCCCCCATGGTTCCAAGAAGGACTGTAAATTATTTATAAACAATTATTTATCAAAAAATGATCAACCAGTACGAAACCGTTTTCATTGCAACTCCCGTTTTGTCTGAGGCCCAGATGAAGGAAGCGGTAGAGAAGTACACCAAGCTCATCAAGGACAATGGTGGCGAAGTAGTGTACGAAGAGGATTGGGGTCTGCGCCAGCTCGCTTATCCTATCCAGCACAAGACCTCGGGATTCTATTATCTCATAGAATTCAAGGCCGATCCTCAGTTTGTCAACACCCTCGAGATCCAGTATCGCCGTGACGAGAGGGTCCTGCGTTACCTCACCGTGGCCCTTGACAAGGACGCCGTGGCATACGCCGAGAAGAGAAGGGCAGGCAAGGCCTCCAAGGCCGCTGCCGCCGAAGAAGCACCCGCCGCATCCGCGGAGACCAACGAGTAATCAAGAGGAGGAATAATCATGGCACAGGAAAATTCAGAAATCCGCTATCTCAATCCCCCTACCGTAGAGGTCAGGAGGAAGAAATACTGCCGTTTCAAGAAGGCAGGCATCAAGTACGTCGACTACAAGGATCCCGAGTTCCTCAAGAAGTTCCTTAACGAGCAGGGCAAGATTCTTCCCCGCCGTATCACCGGTACTTCCCTCAAATTCCAGAGGAAGGTCTCCCAGGCCATCAAGAGGGCCCGCTCCCTTGCACTCCTTCCTTATGTCACCGACCTTCTTAAATAATGCGCCTTATGGAAATCTTGCTTAAGAAAAGTGTTACGAATCTCGGCGAGGCCGGTGATATCGTAAATGTAAAGGCAGGTTACGCCCTCAATTATCTGGTTCCCCAGGGCTTTGCAACGGTTGCCACCGCTTCCGTGAAGAAGCAGTACGAGGAGACCGTCCGCCAGAGGGCCCACAAGGAGGCCAAGCTGGTCGCCGACGCCGAGGCCCTTGCAGCCAAGATCGCCGCTGCATCAGTTGATGTGGCCGTCAAGGTGAACGAGTCCGGCAGGATATTCGGCTCAGTTACCGCAGCCCAGCTTTCCGAGGCTCTCGCAGCCAAGGGAATCGAGATCGACAAGAAGGACATCACCCTTCCTGAAGATGTCAAGGAGCTCGGCAGCTACCAGGCGGCAGTGAAGGTTTACAAGGCTGTCAGCGCTGAATTCACATTCAACGTCGTAGCTGAGTAATTCCCTTCTGGAGATACTGGTGAGGGCGGCCCAAGCGGGCCGCCCTCCTTTTTTGTGATTATTCCTGATCCTTGTCCTCTTTCCTGGGTTCTTCGCTCCTGAAGTTCCTGTAGAGGAAGCGGCGGATCTTTCCGGTAGCGGTCTTTTCAAACGGCTCCTTCATGGCGTCCACCTCGTTGATCTTGGAATTCTTTCCAACCTTCTTGTTTATGAATTCCATCACCGCCTGTTTGCGGGCGTTGAGGTTCTCGAAGAACTTGTCTTCATAGGCCTGGTCCCAGTTGAGCACGTTGTCGTCGAACTTGACAAGGGCAACGAGTTTGCCGTCGCGCTCCATAACAAGCGACTCGGCAATGCCTTCCATGTCGCTCAGGACCATTTCTATCTCTTCCGGATAGATATTCTCGCCGGAAGGTCCCACTATGGTATTGTTCAGGCGGCCCTTGATGAAATAGTAGCCGTCCTTGTCCACGGAAGCCACGTCGCCGGTCCGGAACCAGCCCTCGTCGTCTATTACCTGGAGGGTCCTTTCCGGGTCTTTGTAGTACCCCAGCATGACGTTCTCACCACGGCAGACTATCTCGCCTTCGCCTGTGGCGGGATCCACGTTGTCCAGTTTGACCTCCACCTGGAATGAGGCTATGCCTATCGAGCCCACCTTTGTCCGCCCTACCATGGCGTTGGATACCAGAGGGGCGCATTCCGTGAGGCCGTAGCCGATGGCATAGGGGAAGCGGCACCTTTTCAGGAATTCCTCCACAACCGGGTCCAGCTTTCCGCCGCCGATCCCAAAGAAATGGAGTTTCCCGCCAAAGGACTTGTAGAGCCTCTTGCCCACCAGCCAGTGGAAAATGTGAGGTGTCTTGTCCCGCATCCATGAAAGCACCCGGCTCTTTGCCACAGTCGGCATGATGCTGTTCTTGTAGACCTTCTCTATTATGAGGGGGACGGCGCACATCACTGTGGGGCGTATCTTTGCCATGGTCTCCATCAGGATGCTGGGTGTGGGCGGTCTCTTGATGTAATATACGCAGGCGCCCACGAAGATGGGATACAGGCAAGCCAGGCTCATCTCATAGGCATGGGCCATGGGCAGGATTGAAAGGAACCGGTCCTTCTGGGTGCAGTATTCGGCCTTGAGGGCCTCTATGATATTGTGGGCGAGGTTCCGGTGGCTGAGCATGACTCCCTTGGCATGGCCGGTGGTTCCGGAGGTATAGATGATCGTTGCCAGGTCGTCGGGTTCGGGTGTCTTGGCATAGCCGTCGCACTGGAAGGCGTCCCGGTCCTTCTTGATGAAGGTAAACGTCTCTATATCAACGACAAGCACCAGTGAATCCATGCACTCCCTGCTGAGTTTTGGAAGGCACCTCTTGGAGATGAATATCACCTTGCTCTCCGAGTGGGTGAGGATGTTGGTCACCTCGTTCTCGGAACTGTCGGGGAGGATTGGTATTGCAACCCTTCCGTAAGCAGTGGCCGTAAAGAAGGCGACGGTCCAGTTGGGCATGTTCTGGGACAGTATGGCCACCTTGTCTCCTGCGCTTATGCCAAACCGGAGCAGCCTCTGTGACAGGGCCTCGCAGGTCTGCCTGAAACTCGCGTAGGTGTAGGCCTGGCTGCCGTCGGTGAACTGCGACATTTTCCGCTTGGCATATTTCTTTGTCGCATAGTGGTAAAGCCAACCCAGGTTGGTGCAGTTGATTTCCCTGGATTTCTGTCT
>JAEEGL014515965.1_pt1 | contig 12760 bp, 12 predicted proteins | sample 9134231 | NCBI WGS metagenome assembly JAEEGL01 (sample SAMN16246548, study PRJNA631951) | gut metagenome | biome: gut microbiome; feature: rumen; material: fiber-attached | host: Bos | place: Iran: Karaj | collected 2018-10 | reverse complement strand
TCTCCTTCTCCGCCTCGAGCCTGCCGTACTGCGGGAGAGAGTAGATGAAGCTCTCTATAAAGGTACGGTAATACGCCGCCGCGGTAACGCCGCTGTCCTTGCCGTAGTCCTTGTATGCATCCTCATCGAGCCCGAATGAAGCTTTGCCTGCGCTCCATAAAGCACTTATCTGCACGGGCGCCTTTTCCCTGCCGCTTACCTTGTCCGCCTTGCAGGAGATGAGCATATCGTACATGATCTGCCTGTCCTTCTCGGTGACGGGTATGGCTGCGGTGTAAAGATCCTTGTCGTCCGTATCGGAAGAGGGCGCATTGGTAAGGTATCCGTCCGTATCGAACATTATATACCCTCTGTCGGTGGTATTGGTGTACACGAGGCGGAAATCGGCGGGTGCCTTAGCAGTCTTGGCAAGTGTGCCCGTCCATTCGCCGCTCGCCGACATCTTGTATGTGCCTGCGGCGGTGTTTATCGTGCCGGTCGCCATTTTGCCGTCCTGCTTAGGGTCGAAGTAATACCAGCCGCCCGATATCTTCATCCAGCCGAACCATCGGCTGCCCCCGAGATAGAATCTCGTGCCGTCATTTCCCTTTACCATGCCGGTATACAGCGTCACATTGCCGCTGTCCGCATAGTACATTCGTCCCTTTATCATCACAGGGCCGCTGTCCTTTGCTTCTGCCGTGACGGGCTTTATCTCCCTGTGCGTCACGGGATCTATCGCCGCAGACACGCTGCACGGCGCTATCATCAGCAGGGCAGTCAGCCCCGCCAGTATATATCTGTGTATCTTCATATCATGTACCTATATCATAAGACTGTCCACGAATGCATCGAAGCCATTCATGCCGTCTTCGTCACGCTTGTATACTCCTGCGTGCTCAAGCACCTTTGCGAATACCTTGCCCGTTTCAAGGCGGATACGCTCGGTTATGCCGTTCATATCTTTGCCCTCGATCTCACTTACGAAGGTATCTGCCCAGTCTGCATGCTTGCAGAGTATATCGTTCACGCGGTAGTTCCTGCCCTGTGCGATGAACTGCGCCAGCATATCGAGCTCCGTCCTGAGACGGGAGGGGAGCACCGCAAGACCCATTACCTCAATGAGACCGATGTTCTCCTTCTTGATATGGTGCAGCTCTGCATGGGGATGATAGAGCCCCATGGGATGCTCGGGAGTGGTGATGTTGTTGCGGAGCACGATGTCCATTTCATAGTCACTGCCCCTGCGCCTTGCTATGGGGGTGACGGTGTTGTGCCTTTCGCCGTTGGTCTCGGCGAATATGTATCTCTTGTCATCGGTATATATGCGCCATTTGTCGAGTATCAGCCCCGCAAGCTCCGCCACCCTTGTGCGGTCTGCACTGCGAAGCCTGAGCACGGACATGGGCCATTTAACCCTGCCCACGGATACATCCTCATAGCCGCCTATGGTGTATTCCTTTTCAACAGGTGCTTTCTCCATAGCGAAGGTATAGTGTCCGCCCTGGAAATGCTCATGTGCCAGTATGGAGCCGCCCACTATGGGCAGATCCGCATTAGAGCCCACGAAGTAATGCGGCAGCACCGTAACGATGTCGAGCAGCTTGTCAAATGCGGCACGGTTTATCACCATGGGCGTATGTGTGCGGTTGAATACGATGCAGTGCTCGTTGTAGTACACATAGGGGGAATACTGCAGCGCCCACTTCTCGCCGCCTATCTCAAGGGGGATGATGCGGTGGTTCTGCCTTGCAGGATGATCCGCCCTGCCCGCATAGCCCACGTTCTCCTCGCACAGCAGGCACTTCGGATAGCCGCTCTTGATGTTGCGTGCGGCGGCGATGGCCTTGGGATCCTTCTCGGGCTTGGAGAGGTTTATGGTTATGTCAAGCTCACCGTACCCGGTCTGTGCCTTCCACTTTATGTCCTGCGCGATGCGGTCGCGGCGGATATAGTTCGTGTCACAGCTGAGCTTGTAGAAGTTGTCGGTGGCAGTCTCGGGAGAAATCGCCATATCAGCGGCAAACTTAGCCGTCACCTCGGAGGGACGGGGCGTAAGGCATGCCATGATCTTAGTGTCGAACAGGTCGCGGTATGCTATGCTGTCCTCGGTCAGACCCTTGCGCATGGCATAGTCGAGTATACCGTCAAGTATTTCCTTGAGCGGGACTTCCCCCACGGGCGGCTGTTCGATGTATTCATCTATGGATAATACAGAGAGTATAGAATTACGGACGAACATACGGTCATCATCGGTGATGAGCCCGCAGCGCAGACCATACTGCGTCAGTGCGTCTATGCAGCCATATATATTCATATGTTACTCCTATCAGATGCGTGTCTTGCCTGTTATCGCCGTCTTTGCCTTTGTTACGATGGTGCGGTCGTTCTCATAGAGGAGAAGATTCGCGGCATAGCCGAAATCCACCCATCTTGCCTCGGCGATCTCGCCCTCGGCGGGTATCACATCATAGCTCTTGGCACGGGCAAGGAAGTATACGACCACCTTCTGTGTGTCCTTCTTCGGGAAATAGGTCACGGTCTCGCGGAAGGTAGGGTCTATGAGAACATCTATACCCGTCTCTTCCTTTATCTCACGGGTGGCAGTCTCCGTCTCGCTCTCGCCCTCCTCGGTGTGTCCTTTCGGAAATGACCAGTGACCGCTGTGGATATGCTTTATCAGCAGTATCTCCAGATTGCCGTGATGCCTTCTGTATACGACGGCACCACAGGACTTTTCGTACATCATTCGCTCACATCCCATATATTTACTTGTCTATCCACGAAGACAGTATCACGGATAGTTACTCATCATATATTATATCACAAAAGTCCGCTCTTGTCTACATTTTATTTTTTGCATTATGTAATATATAAGTGTATTTATACTATTTGTTTATTGTGTATTGTATAATTTACGCATGTATGTACGTATAGTATATTATACAGTATGTATATATCTACAATATGTAGTATATCATACAATTATACTATCTGTGATATTATTATTTGTATATTCATTACGTTATTATACTTATAGTAATATACTATTATATGTATAATTTGATAGATGATATACATATAGTATACTACATTCTGTATACCATATCGTAAAATATACCTATAGTTATATACAATGATCGAACACAATTCTGTATAATTTATCAGATTTTATACATATAGTTATATATAAAGAGAATATCCTCTCAACAGGCTGCCGTTCAAAAGTCGCAAAATAGCCCGTCAGCACTAACCGCTCGTGCTGTCCTATGTTCCGAGGATAGTACGAAAGCTATGGTAAAATACATCCTGAGGTAACAAGCCGCATTTGGCGGCTTGACAGGGCGGGGAGAGGTATGGTATACTATCATAGAAAGGGTGATATTATGATAAGGGAAATCAGACAGGATGATCTGGAGCAGCTGCTTGAATTGTATCTTTCGCTGCATGAAGACAGTGTGCCGGAAAAGGATGAGCATCTGCGGGAAGTGTGGGACACCATCATAAACGATCCCAACCATCATATAATAGTAGCGGAGGAAGACGGCAGGCTCGTGTCCTCCTGCGTGTGCGTGATAATACCGAACCTCACCCGCTCCGTGCGCCCGTATGCATTCATCGAGAACGTGGTGACGGATGCGGCATATCGCTGCAAAGGCTATGCCACGGCCTGCCTTGACTATGCAACAAAGATAGCCGAGCGTGAGGGGTGCTATAAGATGATGCTCCTCACCGGCTCTAAAAAGGAGAGCACTCTGCATTTCTATGAGCAGGCAGGGTATAACAAGAACGATAAGACAGCTTTTATAAGATGGCTGTGAAAAATGCATAAGGAAGAATGCATAATTCAAAATGAATAATTCATTAGATATTTCCCCTCGTATCATCCGCCGGATCTGATATATGAGGGGTGTATCTATGCATACTTCCTTATGCATAGATCAATGCTCCGAGGATAGTACAGCGGATTTGCTGCAAATGCGTCTCGGGTAACAGTCTCCTTTGGCGACCGGGTGGGTGCAGGCAATAATCAACGAGTTCGCTGTCGGCCGTGCCGACTCGGCTTTGCCGACCCGGAGGGTACTTTTTTCCGTTTTTATCGGTTAAATATATAAACATATCAAACTGCAATTGCAGACCGATAGAACGGAGGATAATATGGATAACAAAAAAGCATACAAGAAATACATGAAGAAAATGGTGAAGAAGTATAAGGCAAAGGAAACCTTTTCCGCAGTAGGGTTTATGACCGATAAGGAGCGCATCACTGCGCTGGAGCTCCTGCTGGGCAAGCCCGTCTTCACAGTATGAGCTTGCCTGCAGGCCGGAAGCGCTCTGTACCGGCTTCGGATTAATACAATAAACGGACATATCCGTCTGGGATATGTCCGTTTGCTATTATTCTTCCGGATCGTCCGTGTCGATCGCCTGTTCGTCTGCACGCTCCTGGGCTTCTATCTCGGAGATGTCGATGTTCTCCTCGATCTCCTCGCCGTCTATCTCTGTTATCTCTGCGTCCTCCTCGTGAGGTGTTCTCGTGAAGGTGACTACCTTGTCGGTGTCCTTGACCTTCATAAGGCGTACACCGCCGGAGTATCTGCTCATTACTCGCACATCGCATGCCCTTATGCGGATGATGAGACCGTCCGATGCGATCATGATGATATCGTCGTCCTCGTCTACTATCTTTATGCCGCATACCATGCCCTTGCGCTCGTCCGTGCGGTAGTTCTTGAGACCGAATCCGCCTCTCCTCTGTACACGGTATTCATCGAGCTTGACACGCCTGCCGAAGCCGTTTTCCGATACGGTGAGCAGCGTTGCGCCCTCACGCACTCTCGCCATGGATACGATGCAGTCGCCGTCCCTGAGCTTCATCGCCGTAACACCTGCTGCCGTCCTGCCCATGCTGCGGACACAGTTCTCATTGATGCGTATGATCTGACCAGCCCTTGTGGCTATCATAAGCTCGTTGTCGCCGTAGGTGAGCCTTACGCCTGCTATCTCGTCGTCCTCCGCAAGGCCTATCGCACGCAGACCCATGCGGCGCACATTCGCATACATAGACAAAGGCGTGCGCTTGATCTTGCCCTTCTTGGTGACCATCACAAGGTATGTGCCGGTCTCATAGTCGGAGGTGCGTATCATAGCCTCTATCTTCTCTCCCTCGGTAAGAGGAAGGATATTGATTATATTAGTGCCCTTGGATGTGCGTGCGCCCTCGGGTATCTCGTAGCATCTCAGGCGGTACATGATGCCCTTGTTGGTGATGAAGAGCACATCGTCATGTGTGGACGCCACGAACATCTCCTGTACGAAATCCTCTTCCTTCTGCCTGAGTGCGGATACGCCCTTACCGCCCCTCTTCTGTGTCTTGTACTCGGACACGCTGCGGCGCTTGATATAGCCTATGTCGGTGAGGGTTATGACGCAGTCCTCCTCGGGGATAAGATCCTCGATATCCACCTCGCCGCTGACATTCTCTATGTCGGTGCGTCTCTCGTCGCCGTACTTCTTCTTTATTACCTCAAGGTCTTCGGTGATGATGCCTATGACCCTCTCGTGACGTGCAAGTATATCCTTGAAGTCCGCTATCTTTGCGTGTATCTCGTTGAGCTCGTCCTCAAGCTTCTGCGTCTCCATATTGGAGAGCTGATACATGCGCATCTGTGCGATAGCCTCTGCCTGCGGCTCGGTAAGTCCGAACCTGTCCATCAGGCGCTGACGTATCTCCGCAATGTCGCGGGATGTGCGGCATATCTTTATTACCTCGTCGATATTGTCCGCTGCTACCTGCAGACCTTCAAGTATGTGTGCCCTTGCCTCTGCCTTGTCAAGGTCGAACTTCGTGCGGCGGCATATTACCTCTGACTGGAAGTCGATATAATTCTGCAGCATATCCTTGAGGGTGAGGAGCTTGGGCTTGTTGTTCACAAGGGCGAGCATGATCACGCCGACAGATGACTGCAGCTCTGTGAGCTTGTACAGATTGTTGAGCACGATGTTGGGATTTGCGTCCTTCTTGAGCTCTATGACCACACGCACCGCATGATCCTTGTCGGACTCGTCGCGCACAGCAAATATGCCCTCTACGCGCTTCTCCTTGGCAAGCTCCGCTATCCTCTCTATAAGGCGCTTCTTGTTCACCATATAGGGTATTTCGTGTATGAGCAGACAGTTCCTGCCGTGAAGCTCGGTTATCTCTACCCTGCCTCGCAGGATTATCTTGCCTCTGCCCGTGCCGTATGCGGCGCGTATGCCCTTCCTGCCCATGATGATTCCGCCGGTGGGGAAGTCTGGGCCCTTGATGTGTTCCATCAGGTCGTCAAGTGTGGCATCCGGATCGTTCATCAGACACTCCACTGCATTGATGGTCTCCACCAGATTATGCGGAGGTATATTGGTAGCCATGCCGACAGCTATGCCCACAGAGCCGTTCACGAGAAGGTTCGGGAAGCGGGAGGGGAGCACAACAGGCTCCTTGAGTCTGTCGTCGTAGTTGGGCATGAAGTCGATGGTATCCTTGTTTATATCGGTGAGCATCTCCGTGGAGAGCTTCTCCATCCTCGACTCCGTGTAACGGTATGCAGCGGGAGGGTCGCCGTCGAGCGAGCCGAAGTTGCCGTGACCGTCTACAAGGGGATAGCGCAGGGAGAAATCCTGTGCAAGTCTGACGAGGGCATCGTATACGGATGCGTCGCCGTGGGGATGGTACTTACCGAGCACGGAACCGACCGTATCGGCGCACTTGCGGTAATCCTTGTCGGGGGTAAGGCCGTTCTCGAACATGGTGTAGAGTATACGCCTGTGAACGGGCTTGAGACCGTCGCGCACATCGGGCAGCGCACGGGATATGATTACAGACATGGAATAGGCAAGGAAATAGTCGCGCATTTCCTTGTCGATATCCTTATCTATCAGCTTCTGATTTTCAAGACTGAATTCGGACATAATATGACCTCTCTACTCATAACTATGGGGTATAGATACCCTACTATATTATAGCACATTCTATTGAAAAATACAAGGGGAAAATCAATTTTTATAGGCAAATCCGGCCTCTGTCGGATGGTTTTCCGATGAGTATAAGATCGTATATCCGACCGCTGTTTCACGTGGAACATAGTATGATCCTATTTCGGCACGGATCATATTGAACAGCAAAATAGCCGCTCGCTGTAAATTGTCAATCTGCATAAAAAATACCACAAAAAATCTTATGATTATACAAAATTCATAACAACTACTTGCTATCTGTGCAAAAATATGTTAAAATAGCAGAGTAGTGTTTTAAGCCCTGTACAGATAAGGATCATCATGGAAAATAATATGAGCATCAGGACACGGATAATACGCATTGGGACAGGGCTGTTGTTCACAGCAGCTGCCTATGTGCTGTTCCTCAATCCGCACGGTGTCTCCGTGGGCGGAATGACAGGTCTATGTGTACTGATAAACCGTTATTTGCATATTCCCAATACAATAGCACTTGTTGTGCTGAACCTGTTCCTGTTCCTGTACGGCTGGCGGGTCAAAGGCAATGCTTTCACGCTGCGTTCGGTGGCGGCAATGTTCCTCCTCGGTATCCTCCTTGATCTTCCGTATCCCGAGATACAGCCCTTATTCGGCAGAGGAATGTCCATGATCATCGGTTCGTGTATGTCGGGAGTGGGATATGGTCTGATAGTATCTGCCGAGACAAGTACGGGCGGTGCAGATCAGCTCGGAATGATAGTCACCGCGAAATGCCCTCGTCTTTCCGTGGGCATAGTAATGAATATATTCGATGCGATCGTCGTTGCCATAGATTCCATAATTACGGGGAACTGGCTCTTTTCTGCGGCAGCAGTGCTGTTGTGCAATACATTTATAGATATAACAGACTGTGCGGCAAATAAGAAGGGCATCCCCGAATGGGCCAAGTCGGTCATGGCTTTTATGCGGCGCGCTTCACGGCTCCCCCTCGAGATATTCAAGGCGATCGGAGCAAGCTGATAAAACCACCCTTTCGGGTGGTTTTTTTACTATCGAATACAAAGTAATCGTCCGAAGACCTTTCGATCTTCGGACGATCGTATGCTGCGAGGATATATCGGGCAGCCTAAGGCCTTACCCTATCACTTAAGTACGCAGAATACCGTACCGCCGGAGTAGTCGGGCTCGGAGAAGTTTACCTGCTCAGAGCGCTCGTCTGTAACGGTGATGCCTGCGCCGCCGAAATCATAGTTATTGTCATGGATAGCAGGTATTATATCGGAGAATGACATGGTGTATATCTCCAGACCATAGCCGTATTCCTGGCAGAAGTTGATAGCGATGTCTATGTCAAGACCTACTACCTTGTTGTCCTTGAAATAGTCGAAGGGTGCATAGTCGCCTTCGGTAGCGAACTTGAGCGTGCCCTTGTCTGCGGGGAGAGCTGTGTGGTCGGGTACTATCTTCTCATCATCGTTAGCGCCTGTCCACTTGTCCTGCATCTGCTTGAGCGTACCGTCGCCCTTGATCTTGGTCATATACTCGTTGAACTCTGCAAGCAGCTTGTTGCCTTCCTCTGTCTTGGGGAATGCGAATGCGAAGTCGCCGGGGTCTACCTGCTCATTGATAAAGGTGAGCTGGCTGTCCTTTGCGCATATCTCTCTGATAACGGGGTCGTCACCGGGGAATGCTGCTATCTCGCCCTTCTTGAGCGCATCTATAAGGAAGGTGTAGTTGCGGTACTGACTTACGCTTGCTGTGGGGATAGCCTCCTTAACAGTATCGCCCATGCTTGTTCCCGTCTGCACTCCTATTGTCTTACCCGCAAGCTGTGACAGAGATGTGTACTTCTCCTGAGCTGCCTGCTGCTGTGCAGGCGCATTGTTGTTATTGCCTGCCGGTGCAGAGCATCCTGCTGCAAGTACCATAACTGACATTGCTGCTGCAAGTACCGATCTTTTCATATCTGATCCCTCCATTTATTATTTGTTGTATTATACAGCGGTGTTGCCGCTTATATATCTATCTTGCCGTAAAGGTCGCCGGTGAGAAGGCTGTCCTCGGGCTTGGGCTTCTTGTAGTCCTTTTCAAAGGATGTCTTCATAAGATCCATTGAATGGGGCTCTCTGCGGCGCTCCCTGCGCTCGCCTCTCCTGTCGTCGCGCTTGTCTCCTCTGCGGCGGTCGGGTCTGTCCTTCCTGCCGTTTACGGAGGATATTACTACCTTTCTGTAAGGCTCCTCACCTACGCTCTTTGACTGCACGCCCTCTATCTCGCTGACAGCCGCATGGATGATGCGTCTCTCATAGGGGTTCATGGGCTCGAGAGTGATGGATCTGCCTGTGCGGAGCACGCTTCTCGATATCTTTGCAGCGAGCTGCTCAAGAGTGTTCTTCCTCTTCTCGCGGTAATCGCAGGAGTCAAGGGTAACACGGTAGTATTCCTTGTCGGTGCGGTTAGCAGCCATGCTTGTGAGATACTGCAGCGCATCGAGCGTCTCGCCTCTTCTGCCTATCACTGCGCCTGTGGTGTCACCCTTTATCTCGATGACAACGCCCTCTTCGCTCTCCTCTGCTGTGAGCTCGTTCTCTATATCCATAGCAGCGAGCACCTTCTTGAGATAATCAAGAGCGATCTCTGTCTTGGTGGGCTCGTATGATGCCTCTACAACAGCACTGGTCTTGCCTATGCCGAGTATGCCCTTCTTGCCCTGCTCCACAACGGAGAATTCGATCCTGTCCTGTGCTACGCCGAATTCCTTTGCTGCGAGCTCTCTTGCTTCTTCAACTGTGTCAGCTGTGAACTGCTTCTTCATCATCATTCTCCTCTCAATCCGGTTCAGAATCATCCAGGCTGTCGCCGTACTTTTCTGCCTGCTTGCGTCTTGCTTCTGCTATGATCTTCTTTTCGTATTCCTTCATCTGTGAATTTGAAAGGCGCTTGCCGTCTTCGTTCACAGGCTCGTTCCTTGTCTGTGTCTGACCCTGCTGAGCCATCTGCTCGCGCATCATCTCATTGTATTTCTCCATGAGGCCGCTGCGCTTGCGGTTCTTTCTCTTTTCCTTGTCCTTCTCCACGAGCTTCTGTACATATTCGGGGGTGTATATCTTATTGAGTACCACCATCTGTACTATACCAACGATAGATGAGCATATCCAGTAGAAGCCGAGACCTGCTGCACAGGTGAAACCTATCCATACGGAGAGGAGAGGCATTGCATAGAGCATCATGTTCATGCCTGCCATCTGATTTGCCGCATCGGGGTTGAGCTTCTTCTGCTTTGCGTTGGAATATATCGTGGTGAAGAGCTGCATCAGACCTGCCACTATGGGTATCGCTATGAGACCTATGTTCACAGCGGTGAATGTGAAGCCGTTGTCGAATACGCTCTTGGGTATCATGCCCAGGTCGATGAAGCCGAACAGCTTGTTGTGGAAGCCTGCTATGCGGTCGATGACCTCCTGTGTGATGCCCGCATCCAGATATGCCTGTGTGTTTGCGGGATTCTGCACGGTGTTCACGATATACAGCTCGGGTCTTGCGCTGAAGCTGCTGTTGCCCTCAAAGAAGGGAGCTGTAACATTCTTGAGTGTCTCTATCTGATCCTTTGAAAGTCTGATGATATGTGTAAGGGGCTTATAGATAACATCGAACACACCATAGAGGAATACGAGCTGCAATACCAGAGGCAGACACGATGCCATAGGGTTGATGTTCTCTTCTGCATACAGCTTCATCTGCTCTTCCTGCAGCTTCTGCTGATTGTTTGCATACTTCTTTTTAAGCTGTTCAAGCTTGGGGTTTATAGCCGACGTCGCCGCCATTGACTTCTGCTGATTTACCGAGAGAGGGAAAAGCATCAGTCTTATGAGCACTGTGAATATCAGTATAGCGATGCCGTAGTTGTTGACAAGCTGATATACCAGCCACATCAGCCACCCGAGAGGATAACCGATTATCTGTGAGATTCCTATTGTTCATACACCCTTTCCGACAGGATATACTATTTGTATATTATCCTGTATAAAATACATTTTGTAGCTTATGATCTGCGCCCGATCCTGAATTCTATCTTCTCCGGCACATAGTCAACGCCGCCCCTTGAGAATGGATTACAGCGCAGAAGTCTCCACACGCCGAGCGCAGTACCGATCATGATGCCGTGCTTCTCAACAGCAGTAAGAGCATATCTGCTGCATGAGGGGTAATATCTGCAGCACGGCGGCTTCATAGGGGATATGAACTTCCTGTAGAAACGGATGGGCAGCATATATATCTGTCTGAGTATATTCATACCTTTTTCTCCATCATAGCGGGAAGCACTTTCTTCCGAAGGAACTGTGCAGCTTCATATGACTTGCAGCTGACTGCACCTGCGCGGCAGGCGATGATAACATCATATCCTGCTGGCAGAGGGCATTCCCTGAGCGCCGCACGGATCACACGCCTTGCACGGCTGCGCTCTACTGCACAGCCTATCTTCTTTCCGGTGGAGATGCCGACACGCAGCACGGGCTGACCGTCTATGCGGTTGCGCTTCTCCTTCCTGAAATACACAGCGCATATCCTGCCGGAAACGCATTTCCCCGTCCTATACGCCTTCAAAAAATCCTTGTTGCGGTTTATTACCTTATAACGCTTCATAATCAATAGTAGATCAGTATATTAGTTTGATCAATATACTTTTTGTCGGGACCTTTCATATAAACTTACACTTAGTATAGTATCAATAAATAATACAATAAGTATATAATCATATAACTGATCATATCATCAAGATTTACTGTTTGTATAATTATTATATAACTATACAAAACCTATTACTAATTACTAAAAATACAAATATCCTCCGCGGCATCACATAAATGCCCTGGCGGGCTTTTGAGGATGACACGAAGGATAGTAAGTGTAAGTCATCTTAAAGATCATCAGTATGAGAGCATCTTCCTGCCCTTTGCTCTTCTGCGGGCAAGTACCTTTCTGCCATTCTTGGTGGACATTCTCTTCATGAAGCCGTGCTCTTTCTTTCTCTGAAGCTTCTTGGGCTGATAGGTTCTCTTCAATTTCTTCTCCTCCTTTTCGTTCAATCGTCAAATGTACATAGTACACTATCACTCAATTCTATAGTATAGCAAATAAAACTGCAAATGTCAATACCTTTTTCAAAAAAAATCATTTGATATTGTACACAAGCCTGTCCTTGTCCTTGATATATTCGCTGGTGATGATGATCTGTCCGTCGGATACCTGCATCGGATGATCCTTGATGCGCATACCGTAGTATACATCATAATCGAACAGACTGAAACGGAAAGTATCTTCCGGTATGTCAACGAGCTTTTCAGGTTTGAACTTTTTGTTCGTGTCTATACTGTATATAGTGTTGTCACCGAACAGATATATCTTTCCGCCGTAAAGGATCACATCAGACAGAGTGTTATATTTCAGACCTATGCAGCGCTCCGGCTCTCCTCCCTCTGCGGATATCTTGTATATCCCGTATGTGCTCTTCTCGTCCTCTTCGCTCATGTCCTTTTCACGCACGATATACCATATATATTTTTCGCTCATGCCCATGACGAGCATATCATCCTTATATGGATAGTCAAATTCCGCTTTCTTCTCGGTATATTTCGTAGCATCGGTATCCTTTATATATCCGTTGTCATTGAACTCTGCAGCGGGGATATCCACAGGAGCACGGAAGAGATATGCCTTCTCCTCGCTTGTGTTCTCTGTCTCTTCGCCCTCATATCCGTACACTGTGCCCATATACGGTGAAGCAAAAAAGTATATATACTTTCCG
>JAEEGL013074392.1_pt1 | contig 12760 bp, 9 predicted proteins | sample 9134231 | NCBI WGS metagenome assembly JAEEGL01 (sample SAMN16246548, study PRJNA631951) | gut metagenome | biome: gut microbiome; feature: rumen; material: fiber-attached | host: Bos | place: Iran: Karaj | collected 2018-10 | reverse complement strand
AGGCCTTATGCAGGTCATGCATGGTTACGGCCGGATACTTGGCCATGAATTCCTTGGCTTTTATCGTGTTGTAATCATCGAGGTCGCCTTCATGGCACCGGTACAGATCAAAATAGGCATGTTCAATGTCGAATCTTCCCATGTAACGGCTGACAGCGGAGCTCAGGTCTTCTATATAGCGAATGTCTTCTATGCCGCTCACCTTCGCTGCATCTTCCTTGGTGGGCATCTTTCCGGTCCAACGCTCCTGACGAGGATCTGCTTCCTCAATAAACAGCGTATCATGAACGGTGCCATTGGCTTTGACTGCCATAAAGACCATATTGGCGCGCTCGAGACCCGTCAGATAAAAGAACTGGCTGTTGACTTCGAAACTGTAATAGTCATCTTCATTGGTGTGCAGCGCCACACCTGCATAACTAAGCAGCAGACTGCCTTCAGGGAGGGTTTCATACAGCTTGTTTCTGCGTTCCTGCATAGACATAATAGACACCTCTTTCACTAAACAATGGCGGCTTCCGTTTTTTTACGGAAGTATTCTCATAACTTGACCGAGAAATACCTCAGCTGGATTGCGACAATATGTATTATACCTCATTCAGACTCATACAGCACAGCAAATTCTTCAAGCATTTTCCGGATGGGAATGTGCTGCGGGCAGTTATTTTCGCACAATCCGCACCTGACGCACTCAGAGGCTTTGCCGTGGTTCAGGGAATACCGCTGATAATACATATTGGTTTTCCTGCCGGTCACGGCATACAGGTTCAGCAATCCGAAATAATCAGGGATTGCGATGTTCTTCGGACAGACTTCCATGCAATAGCGGCAGCTGGTGCACGGTACTTTGATAGCGCGTCTTAATTCGTTTGCAATCTGTTCCGCCAGAACTTGTTCTTCGGCAGACAGGGGAATAAAGTCCTTCATATAGGCGGTATTATCCGTTACCTGCTGTAAAGTGCTCATACCGCTGAGCACGACCATGACCTGATCCAGGGATGCAGCGTACCGAATGGCAAGACTGGCTGGAGAAGGGGCGGAATCTCCATAAAACTCCTTGAACAGCTTCAACCCGGGTTCCGGAAGATTTGCCAGCTGCCCGCCTTTTACAGGCTCCATGACAATCACTTTTTTGCCATGACCTACTGCGACCTGATAGCATTTGCCGGACTGCGCGACGGCATCGTTCCAGTCCAGATAGTTGATCTGCAGCTGAACAACATCGACTTCCGGATGATCAGTCAGGATCCGGTCGAGCGTATCCGCATCATCATGGTAGGAAAATCCGATCCACCGCGCAAGCCCTTGGTCTTTCAGCTTTTTGAGATAGGAGAAAGCGCCGAAACGCTGCGCATTGGGATAGCGGTCACGTCCCAGATTATGCAGCAGGTAAACATCAAAGTAAGATACGCCGCAGCGCCGGAGCTGATCCTGAAAATAGAACTCATAGTCTGCGGATTCTTTTACCCGAAGGATCGGCATTTTATCTGCCAGCAGAAAGCTTTCACGGGGATACCGTTCCACCAGGCATTGGCGAACGGCTTCTTCAGAGCATTCCCCGTGATACGGATAGGCGGTATCAAAATATCGGAAGCCCTGAGACATGTAGAGGTCAACCATTTGCCTGACCAGGGGAAGATCTATACTCTTTGGATCTTCCGGATCAGTCAATGGAAGACGCATAAAGCCGAAGCCTAACTTTTTATCCGGTCCTGTAAATGTGGCCATACTTGCTCCTTATTCTTCAATAACGTATGCAGCTACGATTTCGCCATAATAGGAAACATGCTCGTCCACTTCTTCGCCATAGAACCGCTTATGGATATCATCGGGCAGTTTTGTGCCATCCTGTTCTTCCCGGTAGATCACACGGCATTCCAGTGTGAGGGGATATTCCCTGATGGCTGGAACAGAGATGACTTCAGGATCAACCAGGGTCAGATCGGATTCCTTAATCTTATCCATATCCCTTCCGCTCTTGCTGCCGCAGATCTCAAAGGCTTTTCTGGTGAATCCATGAATGGGTACATTTACGGTGAACTCGGGATTTGCATCCAGCAGCTCCCTGGTATACCGGCTGATCCGGACATAAGCAACGAATACGGGACGCTCCCAGATCCGTCCGATATGTCCCCACCCGATGACCATGGAGTTGACTTTATCGCCTTTTTTTGTAGTCAGAAATGCACCTTTTTTTAGGGATTGGGCGATTTCATTTGAGTAAGCGAGAGCATCTATTTTCTGCTTTTTCACGGTCATCCTCCTATTGCTTTACATATTTTCCGACAAAGTCAAAGACGGTATCAAAATACAGGTCTGGGTTCATGCTGAATGAGCTGCCATGACCGGCGCCTTCCATTACCAGAATCTGCTTCTCAGTCGGGCAGGCTTCATACAGCGGGTAAACCATATCCGTATGGACGAAGTTATCTTTCTCTCCATGTATGAACAGCATGGGGACTTTAGCTTTCTTCACCTGCTCCAGGGAAGAGGCTTCAGTAAAGTTATATCCTGCACGGAATGATGATATGATGCTTGCGATATTCAGTATGGGGAACGCCGGCAGATGGAATAATGCATCCATTTCATCTTTGAAAATATCCCAGACGCTGGTATATCCGCAGTCTTCCACGATTACTTTTACCTGCGGCGGCAAATCCTCGCCGGAAGTCATGATCACAGTAGCTCCGCCCATGGAAATACCGTGAAGGACGATCTGTGCTTCAGGATCACGCTTAATGATCCAGTCGATCCATTCCAGCATATCTTTCCGGTCAGGCCAGCCCATGCCGATATAATCGCCTTCAGATGCTCCGCAGCCACGGAGATCCGGCAGCAGTACATTATAGCCGCGCTGGCCATAGAAGGAAGCAAAGGAATACATATGGGCGTGATTCCCGCGATAGCCGTGTACGGCAATGACCCAGAGATGCGAAAACTCTGGGTATAATGCATATTCGCCGTTTAGAGTCAATCCATCTGCGGCTTTGATGGTGACCGTCTCCGGATGTACTGTTTCACCCCATGCCTGGGTTTGCTGGATCAGGTTACGCCAGTTTTCGGAAATCGTCCTGCTGTCTTCTTCAGCAACAACAGACGGGGGAGCTACGTCTGTTGTTCCGGTTGTACGTCCGATAGCGAAACTCACCAGATAATTCGCACCCAATAAAAGAACTGCAAGAATAAAAATCAGGAGTATACAGATTACCGATATAATGATTTTTTTCCTCTTAGTCATGCTTTCCTCATATCTTGGATAAATATACGCCTCTCACAAAGGAATATACGTTTAATGTCTGATTCTGTCAACGGCGCTAACTGTTCTTTTGCTGCATAATTCTTGACATACCGGTTCTTTAGTCAGGCCTCAAGCCATGTCCTTTAGTACGTAAATATTCGTTTGGTTTTGCTGCTTGAGCAGTCTTGATCATCTTGCTGATTTGTTGAATGCAGCAGGAGCTGTTCTGAAAGCACGGCTTATGCAAGCCTGCAATGAAAACGCCATCATGTTCTTTCTGATGCAGATTCTCATTGCCAGATTCTAATTGTATTTCATTATTACCATGATTTATTCTAAAGGCGAGCACATCACTGTGCTCTGTATTCAGCCGGTGTCATGGCCATATACTTTTTGAATACCCTGGTAAAATGGCTTTGAGAGGAAAAGCCAAGATAATCACTGATGGCGATGAGGCTTTTGTCGGTATAAGCGAGTAGGCGGGCGGCTTCCTCGCATTTTTTTCTTAGGATGAAATCGGTAAGCGTCATTCCGGTCTCTGCTTTGAATTTCCGGGAAAGATGAGGCCGTGAGTAGTGAAGATCACAAGCCAGTTTTTCGGTGTCAGTGGGTTCACTTAAGTGCTTCTGTACCCACGCAGACACAGTTACGGCGAGGGATGTATGCGGGATACCTTCCCGCAGCCGTTCGACCTGTTCTGTATAAGTAACCAGCATATTGGCCTGCAGCCGCAGAATGCTTTGTACATCCTGCAATGCCTCACAGTTACGGATCAGCAGATCGCTGGCAGACAGTGCTTCTTCGGGATCCATACCGCCCCGGATGGCAGAGCGGGCTGCTAATGTCGTAGTGACGATGAAGGTGTTTTTGTATTGCCGCAGATGTTCCTGAGCCATCGGCCCGGCATGGACGGCTGGCGCAGAAGCGATCCAGTTTTTCAGCGTGCTTGTATCACCTTTGCGGATCATGTTCATCAGGGCCTGCTCAATGGCCAGGGTGTTATGGCTTTCTTCATAAATCGTCTGTTCAGCATTGGCCTTTGCCGGTGTGGAAGCAATCTGTTTTTCAGACGGTTCATTCAGCACAATATCTTCCAGGGACAGTTTTTCTCCGTTTATTACATAATTCAGGGTACACAGGATCAGTTGAAGGTTTTCAAGGGGCATCGGTGCCAGAGAGTGCATTGCCTGGATAAACTCATGGGTGTCTTCTGCTGGCACATTGCTTAGAAAAGCCAGTTCCCGAAGATGCTGTTCGGTGGTTGGGAGCTGCCGGGTTGGCCCCAGAATCAGTCGGGTATCCCCGCTGCGTACTACACCATAAAAATAATACCGGGGAGTGATATAGGTGCCGATATGATCATCCAGAGTGAACAGATCCTCTCTGAAGGGCAGCATGGGATCATACTTCAGCCCCGAATGATCGACGATGCAGACCAATTCATTTCCTTCATACAACCGCACAGGAAACCCGCATATGTTTCCCATGGTTTCGCATAGATAGATTAGGTCGAGCTTCTTCATATACTCAGATCCTTTTTCGAATTGAGACGATACAATTATGCTCTAAATATCACAATCATGCAAGACTTTTTGCCATATGTTCCTGTAAAATAAAGTTATGCAATATGTCCGTCCCTTTAACAAGGAGAAAACAGACATACACAGAGTATCCACAGCCAGTGACGGAGAATACAGGAAGCATAGCAGAGACAGTATTTGCAGGAGGCCAGACAATGAATAAATTGAAAAAGAAATTTGGAAAGATCATGCAGCGGATCATCGACGCAGCCATGGGAAACGGCCTTATGCAGGAAGAGACGACGGCGAGCGGGGAGCGGTATATAACACCCGGGATTGCAGAACTCATCCGGCAGGCTGGTGCGGAGAGCTGTGTTCTGCTTAAGAACAATGGTGCGTTGCCGATCAATCGTAATAAGGAAGTCGCGGTCTTCGGACGCTGTCAGCTGGACTGGTTTTATGTGGGCTACGGCAGTGGTGGGGATGTACATGCCCCATACCATGTAAATCTGATTGAAGGCCTTAATAATGCCTCTGTTCAGGTGAATGCAGAAATGCTCAATACTTATAAGGCCTGGACACAGCAGGAAGACAATCAGGCCGACCATGGTTGGTGGGGACACTGGCCCATGAATTATCCGGAAATGCCCCTGGATGCCGCATTGGTTCAGAAAGCTGCGAAAAGCACCGATACCGCACTGGTAGTGATCGGCCGCGCTGCGGGAGAAGACCGTGAAAATACGCTTACAAAAGGAAGCTATTACCTGACTGATGCCGAACGGGCGATGCTGGATACTGTCACTGCTGCTTTTTCCAAGGTCGTTGTACTGCTGAACATTGGCAACATCATGGACATGGCTTGGACAGAAGAATATGGAGACAAGATCAATGCCCTGATGATCGTCTGGCAGGGTGGCATGGAGAGCGGCAATGCGGTGGCCGATGTACTGACAGGCACTGTGAATCCCAGCGGCAGGCTTAGCGATACCATTGCGCGCCGTTATGAAGATTATCCAAGCAGTTCAAACTTTGGCGGAAAGGCATATAACGAATATGCCGAGGGTATCTATGTCGGCTACCGCTATTTTGACCAGCATCCGGAGAAAGTACTGTATCCTTTTGGCTTTGGTCTGAGCTATACCGTTTTTTCTCTGAACGTTGTCAGCCTGAGCCACAATGCTGCAGGTACTGAGGCCAACATTACGGTCATGAATACAGGAAACTGCCCGGGTAAGGAGACAGTGCAGATATGGTGTCATGCACCGTCCGGGCGGTTGGACAAGCCTGTCCGTGTGCTGGCAGCCTTCGGCAAGACGAAAACACTGGCCCCTGGTGAGAGCGAATCACTGGTGCTCTGCTGGGATGATAAGTGCTTTGCTTCCTATGATGAGCAGGAAAGCCGGTTTATCCTGGAGGCAGGGGAGTACTGCTTTACAGCTAATGAGATCTCTGCAGGAAGCGTTACGTTGGAGCATGAGATCACGGTGGAGCAGTGTGAACCCCTTTGCAAAACAAGCGGGGCATTGCGTGAGCGGATCCTGAGCCGTATGCCGGAAACTGTATCCGGAGTGGATACCGGAACCCATACGCTCCAGGAAGTGCGTGACGGAAAGATCACGCTGGATGATTTCGTTTCCAGTCTCAGTGACGAAGAACTTGAAGCCCTCAGCCGCGGACATGGCATGATGGGCAGCTCCCTGGGTGTGGTCGGGAATGCCGGAGCCTTTGGAGGTATCATTGAGAGCTTGCGGCAAAAAGGCGTATCACCTGTGATTACATCGGATGGGCCTGCCGGATTGCGGTTGAAGAAATACGCAGCGCTGGTTCCCTGCGGGACAGCGTTGGCCTGTACGTGGAACTCAGGCTTGGTGGAAGCTCTTTCTGCAAAGGTTGGGGAAGAGATGGTTCATTACGGCGTGGACGTACAGCTCTCACCTGGCATGAACATCCATCGTAATCCTCTCTGTGGACGAAACTTTGAATACTTTTCCGAAGATCCGCTGCTCTCCGGTAAAATAGCAGCAGCAGTGGTACGCGGCGTACAGAACAGCGGAAAATCCGCCTGTCCCAAACATTTTGCCTGCAACAACCAGGAAACACGGCGTAATACGAACGATTCTCGTGTTTCCGAGCGCGCGCTGCGGGAGATCTATCTGCGGAACTTTGAAATTGCGGTCAAGGAATCCCATCCCTTGACACTTATGACAAGCTATAACAAGGTTAACGGTGTCTGGAGCCATTATAATTACGACCTGGTCACAACAGTCCTGCGCGGCGAGTGGGGATATACCGGCTGCGTGATCACCGACTGGTGGATGAGAAAGACCAATAGTCCGGAATTCCTTAAACTGAGGAATAATGCCTATCGCGTGCGTGCTCAGGTGGATGTGCTGATGCCCGGCGATATGGGACATATGGCAAAGACTTATCGCTCGGACGGCAGCCTGCTGGAAACACTGGGGCAGCCGGATGGTATCACCCGCGGAGAACTGCAGCGCACAGCAAAAAATGTGCTTCGCCTGGTTCTCGCACTGAAGGGCTGATTGTTTCAGGCATCTGTTGACGCAAGCGTTTGGTAACATGTTTTTGGATCATACATGAAAGGGAGAGACGGAAAATGAAACTTCCGGCAAGCAGAATTCAATCAGAACAGGTCACGAAGAAAGAAAAGTGGCTGGGCTATCTTCTCGGACCCGCCGGTGCATTGCTGCTCAACGCTGTGCTGGCTACTTATCTGAACGTATATTATACTGACGTACTGAATCTGACTCCTCTGTGGGGCGGCGTGTTCCTGACGGTCTTTCCTATTGTATCCAAGGTAATTGATGCCATTACGAATATCTTTATGGGTCAGATTATTGACCGGACACGGACGAAGGAAGGCAAGGCACGGCCTTGGCTTCTGCTTTCCGCGCCGTTGGTTATGATCACTGCCATCCTGCTCTTCACTGTGCCGGATGCCAATGATACGGTTAAAGCCATCTGGGTGATGATCAGTTATAACCTGTTCTATTCCTTCGCTTATACCATTTTCAATATGAGTCATAACCTGATGGTGCCGCTGTCCACACGCGACGGCATCGCCCGTGGCGGCCTCAGCGTGTTTAATCAGATTACTACTATCATGATGAGTGGTATTCTGGTGGCCCTGATTTTCCCCATGGTGATCATGCCGATGATCGGCGTAGACAAGTCCAAGTGGATCACGCTCATGTCCACTCTTGCTATTCTCGCATTGCCTTTGACTCTGATGGAATACTTCTTTACCAAGGAGCGTGTAACGGAGGAAGCCGCTCAGGAAGATGACGATCAGAAGCTGTCTTTCCGACAGCAGATGAAAATCATATTCTCTGATAAATACATGGTCCTGATGTATGTTTATTTCCTGGTATCCACCATCGGTGTGACACTCAAGAACCTGGGCCTGGTATACTACTGCAATTATGTCCTGGGCACCTATAATGATGGCATCACCCAGATGCTGGTCTCCGTCATCGGCGGTGTGCCCATGGGAATTGGAATCTTCGCTGTATGGCCTCTGGCAAAAAGGTTTGGCAAGCGGAATGTGACGATGGTAGGCTTCCTGCTGTATGCAGTAGGCAGCCTGATCTGCTGGCTGTCTCCGACCAATCTGGTCATCGTTTTGGCTGGACAGTTTATTAAGAATATTGGTGGTCTTCCCAGTTCGTATGTGTTTATGGCATTGTTTGCCGACTGCCTGGATCATCTGGAATGGAGCAAACGCATCCGGGCGGATGGCGCGGCCATGTCAATCTACAATATCATCGCGGTGGCTATGGTAGGCATCATGACCGGCGTATTCAACTGGATGCTGGCCGGATCAGGTTATGTAGCGCCGATCACCGCAAACAGTGTGGCGGAAGCTTCTGCCTGGCTGGTTGCCAATGGCCAGACGGCCCAGGTTGCCTTGGAGAGCCTGAAGCCCGCGGCGGACGGCATGCTCACCGTGGCCGTACAGCAGAGTGCCAGTGTCAACTGGGTGATCTCATTTGCTTTTGTGGGTCTTGAGGTGTTCACAGGCATCATCCTTGCCGTGATCTTGAAATTCATCAATGTGGAGAAGAACATCAGTCGGGAACAGGAAGAGATCAAGGCGCGGAATGCAAAGGCTTGAGAAGGCAGAATGTGAATCCCTATCTCTTTCTTTCCGAATGCATACCGGACGGAGAACCCCATGTTTTCGGAGACTAAGTCCGACCGTTCGGATATCATGATAATGATCGCGGCGAATTGGCCGTACTGATAAAGCCTGAGTAAAAACATCGGCGGAGATGGTACTTGCACTAAAGCAGCTAATGGAACGATTTGTGAAAATGATCATTGTACCCTGTGGCAATCGGCTGTTCTTCTTTCGTTTCTGTGACATAGGCGTACTGGAATAAGTGAACTCTGAATTGGAGATAAGAAAACATGAAAGCCGTTCATCTGAGGACTGAATATCTGACCAATCCGCTGGGAATTGACATTCTGACCCCTCGCCTTCAGTGGTGGTGCGAGGGCGGCATTCGTCAGACTGCATATCAGATTGCTTGTGATCAATGGGACAGCGGAAAGGTAATATCCTCTTCCATGCACGCGGATTATCCGCTGATGCTTTCTGAACGAGAGCGGGTGGAATGGAAAGTCCGCTTGTGGGATGAGAAGGATATGCCAGGAGACTGGAGTGAGTCTGCCTGCTTTGAAATGGGCATCAGACAATGGGATGCATTCTGGATCACCGGTGATTACCGCGTAGACAAAAAGCAGCGCTATCCGGTGGACTGTTTCCGGAAGGTATTCTTCGTGAGCAATGCGAGGAGTGCTCGGCTGTATATCACCGCCTGCGGATTGTATGAGGCCGTGCTGAACGGCCGGCGGGCAGGTGATTTCATTCTGGCTCCCGGCATCACCGACTACAAAAAAAGAATCCAGTATCAGACATATGATGTGACGGATCTTTTGGTCACAGGCGAGAACATGCTTACTGTGCAGCTGGCAGATGGCTGGTATCGTGGCAGCACAGGAGCATGGGGCTTGAAAAACCAATATGGTACAGAAACCGCCCTGCTGTGTCAGTTGGAAATCATAGGTGAGGACGGGAAACTGCAGACAGTATGCACAGATGATACGTGGGATTGGAGCAATGACGGCCCAATTCTCTTTGCAGATAATAAAGACGGAGAAACCGTGGATGCTATGCGGCAGCCCAGCTACAGGGGGAAAGCCAAGCGTACTTCCCGCACCGTTATTCCATCTGCTTCCAATAATGTGCCAGTACGGGAGCATGAACGATTCACGCCTAAGCTGATTCATACGCCCAGTGGGAAAACTGTACTGGATTTTGGACAGAATATTGCCGGTTACGTGTCCTTCCGGATACAGGCAAAGCGGGGTCAGAAGATTATCCTGACTCATGGGGAAATGCTGGACAAGCAAGGTGAATTGACTTTGCGGAATATCCAGTGCCGAAATAGGAAAACTATCACGCCGCTGCAGAAGATTGAGTATACCTGTAAGGAAGGCGTCAATGAGTATAAACCGCGTTTCTGCATATTTGGTTTCCAGTATGTGCAGGTAGATGGCGATGTCAAAGTAATTCCCGAGGATTTCGAAGCAGTTGCTGTATATTCCGATATGGAAGATACACTGGAATTCAACAGCTCTAATGCTCTCTTGAACCGTTTTGTTTCCTGCACCCGCTGGAGCACAAAAAACAACTCGGCTGATCTGCCCACAGACTGTCCGACACGGGAACGGCATGGCTGGGCAGGGGATGCGCAAATCTTTTTCGGTACGGCAGCATATTTGTTTGATTATGCATCATTCGCAAAAAAATATCTGAATGACATGTATGACTGGCAGCGGAAGGACGGCTGCCTGCCCCAGATCGCACCAGCGGGCGGTGTGGACTTCTATATGAATACTATGAACGGTTCCGTAGGCTGGGCAGATGCGGGAGTGATCATTCCGTACCGCTTCTGGAAGCATTATGGAGATGACCGCATTCTGACTCAGTATTATCCCGGTATGAAGAAGTATGCCCGTTTTATGATGAAGCGTTGCGGCAGAATGGGCTTATTGGCTAAACCCCTGGGGCTCCACGGAGAGAACCGTAAGTATGCTGTTAATGCGGGTCAAAGCTATGGTGAATGGGCTGAGCCTGCTGATGTACATCCAAACAGATGGACGGATATGGCAGCTCCACATCCCGAGGTATCTACCGCATACACCTCTTATGTGATGGGTTTAATGTCTGAAATCGCAGAATATCTGGGAAAAGCGGAAGACGCGGCACTTTACCGTCAATATGAATCCGGGTGCAGGAAAGCTTATCAGGAGCTGGTGGAGAAACCGGATTATTCCCTTGATACAGACCGGCAGGCCATTCTGGTGCGCCCCTTGTACATGAAACTGCTGAATGAAAAGCAAACGGACTTTTCAAAGCAGCGGCTGCTGCAGGCAGTGAAAAACTATCGTTACCGTGTGGGTACTGGTTTCCTGTCCACGCCGCTGATTCTGGATGTTCTCGCCGATATTGACCTCGACACTGCGTATCGGATGCTGGAAAACGAAGAAATGCCAGGTTGGCTGTTCATGCCTAAGGCTGGCGCCACAACTGTTTGGGAAAGTTGGGAAGGGACCCAGGCACAGGGCGGCATCGCATCGCTGGATCATTATTCAAAAGGTGCAGTGCTTGAATGGGTATTTCGTACAATGTGCGGTGTACAGATGGATGGAGAGAATCATTTTCTCATCGCGCCCCATCCAGGCGGACACTTTGACCATGCAGAGGTGAAGTACAGCAGTGTTTTCGGAAAAGTGGAAAGCGGATGGAAACGCAAAGACGGGAAAACGGTGTATACTTTCCTTATTCCGGCTAATTGTACGGCAACGGTGATCCTTCCTGGAAGGGAAGTATTGGAACTGACGGCTGGAGATTATCAGATATAGATTCGTTAGTAAGAAATGATAAGCAGGTGGCCTGAAGCCAGAACCAGAATTGCTCGCAACTTGTCAAGGCATTTAGTACGATCTTGACGATATGCAGGAATACCCAAGCATGCGACAGAAATAGATATATGTCCAATCAAGATAATGGAGGCATTCTCATGAGACTGATGATCGCATCGGATATTCATGGCTCGGCTAAGTGGTGTGAGCAATTGCTGGAAGCCTGGCAGATGGAGAAGCCTGATCGACTGGTGCTGCTGGGGGACTTGCTGTACCACGGCCCCCGCAATGATCTGCCCGAAGGTTATGCACCTAAGGAAGTCATTGCAATGCTGAACGACATCGCGCCGCACCTTCTATGTGTGCGGGGCAATTGCGAAGCAGAGGTTGACCAGATGGTGCTTTCTTTCCCGGTGATGGCTGACTATTGTGTATTGCTGGTAGACGGCCACAGCATTTATGTGACTCACGGTCATGTCTATAACGAGGATAATCCTCCGCCACTGCAGCCCGGTGATATATTGCTGTGTGGCCACACGCACATTTCCTGCTGCCATCGTCATGAAGGCTTTACCTATGTAAATCCAGGCTCCGTGTCCATTCCCAAACAGAATACAACTCATAGCTATGCCATGCTGGAAAATGGCGTGATGACATGGAAAGACCTGAAAGGCGGAGAGTTCTTGCAGGAGAAGCTTTGGTAGTGAGTTGTGAGGAGAAAATGAAACAAATTAGGAAGTATATACATCCGCTCATCATTCTGATCGTTTTTGAAGCTGTTGCGGTGATATTATGGCTGACCAAAAACAACCTGTTCTATCTGTTTAATTTCAGCTATATCGGATTGTCTATAGCGCTTGGGATCTTCCTGTTTATACGTAAATATAAACATGCGAGGAGAATTGTTCAGCTGCTTGTCGGGCTATATATGCTTGTCTACCTTGGACTGATCAGCCGTGAAAACATGCAGATCGAAGGATTCTGGTATTGTCTTTTCACGGGCGTGTTTGAAGCCGCAACCATTCATTATGCCGTTGCAAAGATATTTGGT
>JAEEGL010777417.1_pt1 | contig 12760 bp, 3 predicted proteins | sample 9134231 | NCBI WGS metagenome assembly JAEEGL01 (sample SAMN16246548, study PRJNA631951) | gut metagenome | biome: gut microbiome; feature: rumen; material: fiber-attached | host: Bos | place: Iran: Karaj | collected 2018-10 | reverse complement strand
GGAGCAGGTGTTGACCGTCATCTCCTTCTTGGTGGAACGAGTCTTGATGACGTTGCCGCAAGCGCAGGTGATCGTGGCCTCGCCGTAGTTCGGGTGGATGTCTTTCTTCATGTCTTTTCTTTCCCTTTGCGAAATTGAGCGAATATTATACAGTATTCTTACCGACCGCGCAAGGGGGTCACGTGGGAAATTATTGCCTTACTTCGTCACGCCGATGGAGTAGAATCCGCTCGTGCCGCCCTTCACCGTGATTGTCGGGGTCCAGGAGGTGCCGTCGCCGGTCTTCGTCGCCTTCTGCGTCATTCCTGTGAGCGTCGTGCCCTCGCTGAAGGTGTAGGTAAGGCCAGCACGCGTCGGCGCAGTGGTGATGACCGGGCTGGAGGGCGTGAGGTTGATTACCACACCGTCCTCTGTCGGATCAAGCGCCTCCTTGACGATCGCCGGCTTAACAGTGGCATTATTGAGGTCAATCACCCCTTCGACCGCCGCCGGGAGGTCGAGAAACGCCGTGATGTCGTTCGCGCCGTTCACGACCTTGACATTCGCACCGTTCGGCTTGACCGAAGCCGTCGCAGGAACCTCCACCGTGACCTTGTCCGCAGCCAGGCCATCAGGAATAGTCACCTCGACCGCGCCCTCCATCGCGCTTGGAAGGACGGTGTAGCCGTTGGACGCATTGCCAATTACCGTGGCGGCGGAATCGTCCTTGACCGAAGGAACGCCTGCGCCCGGCGTCGCCATCTCGATGAACCGTACGCCAAGCGTGTCGTACCCAGTGCCATAGATGCGAGTCCTCGTTGCGTCGACAGAGCCCGCAGTCACGTAGACGGTGGCAAGCGCCGTATTGCAGAACGAGCCTGCGCCGATGCTCGTCACGCTCGAGGGAATCGTCGCCACGGCAAGGGCCGTGCAGTTCGAGAACGCCGCCTCTCCGACGGATGTCACACTGTCCGGCAGCGTCACGCGCTGGAGCGTGTCGGATCCGGCGAACGCACCGTCCGCTATGGACGTCACGCCGGAAGGCACCCCTACGACCGCGCCTGCACCCGTTCCGGATATGAGCATGGCGCCGCCCTTGGTCAGCAGCATGCCGCCTCTGGACTCGAAGTTCTCGTTGCCCTCTTCAACTATAATCTCATCTAGCTTCGCGCACCCGGAGAACGCGCCGCCGCCGATATCCGCCACTTTCGCGCCGACCCTGGCGGATTCAAGGTTGCCGCAGCAGGAGAACGCCATCTTGCCGACCTGAATCGCCTCGGGATCTTCCGGCTCGGCGCCAAGGAGCGGCGATGCCGCAAGTAGACCCCGCTTCAAGGTAGACCTCTTGCCCTGCGACTGAACGACCGTTCCGCCGATGTTCACGCTCTTCAAGCTCTCGCAGAGGAAGAACGCGCTGTCTCCGACTGTCACACCCTTGGGAATGTAAACTGACTCGAGAGACGAGCAAGTGTCAAACGCGCACCAGCCGATTACGCGAAGACTCTCGGGCAGCTCGAGCTGTTTAAGACTCGTGCAATTGCAGAATGCGAATTCGTCGATATTGGTCACGGTAGACGGAATCGTCACCGCCTCCAATGTCGTGAAGTCGTAGAACACGAAGGTGTCGATGCGCCGCACCGTGCTGGGGATCTCGATCTCTGTGTTTCCGTTGAGCGACGCGGCGACGAGATTGCCGTCCGCATCAACCGTGAGGACCGGATCGGTTGTCGCCTCCCACTTTGCGTAGAACTTCTTGTTGCCGAACGACCTGGTCGGGATCGTGCGCACGGGATCGCCTGTGCAGTCGATGTTGTCGTACCAGTCGACGAACCTGCGCCAGTCTTTGTGAGCGGTGCGCGGCAAGTCGAACGCCTCGTAGTCGGCATTGTAGCCCACCATGTAGAGATACGGCTTGACGAACTGGTCTCCGGTCTCGCTGTCGTAGAACGTGATCGTGTACGGAATCGGGTCCGCATCGGCGTAGAGCTTTATGTTCCTGGCATACCCGGAGCCTGCGCCGATCGTGAAGATCCAGTTGCCCTGAAGCTCGGGGTTGTCGTGCCATTTGACGTAGTATCCGTTAACCTCTTCCGGCAGCCTCGTCACCGCCGCGACAGTGTAGTTGGACGGCGAGAGCTCCACGAGCTCACCCTTCAGGTAGTATTCGATCGTGAATTCCGTCGCAGTCCACTTGGCGTAGAACACCTTGTCTCCAGTCGCGTTGGCTGGAATCTCCGTCACGGGAACGTTTTCGCTGCCATACTCGTACCAGTAGTCGAACGTGTAGCCGGTCTTTGTCGGCACAGCCGCTGCGAGCGACACCCCTTCGCCCTCCTTGTACTGGCTGGGCGAAAGCCCGTTGATAATCGACGAATTCGTGTCGCGGTATTGAATCGACCAGAACGTGCCGACAGGCGTGGTTCTCTCTTCAATGAAGAAGTACCCCCAAGACTTGTCGATTTCAATTGTGCGGGTTGATGTGCCAAGATTCCTCTCGCTCGCGCCAGAAGAGGTCTCGCCGGCCAAAACAGCCATCTTCCCTGCGACAGTAAGCGTACCATCGTCGGTGCCTGAATAAACATAGCCTCCGCCTATGCCGGGCGTGTTCAGCCAGGTGCTTTTCGCCGTGACAGAGCCGCCATTCACAGTCACGACGCCGCCGTTGCCCGCATTGCCACCACCGATGCCGGCGCTATAGGTGCCGCCGTTCGCCACGACAGTACCGCCGTTGATAATTATCGTACCTGCGCTGTGGTCCACGGACATGGCACTACTCGCACCACCGCCAATGCCGGCGCCGTTGTCGCCACCGGTTGCAGTGAGCGTGCCCGAGTTCCCCTCCTGCCCGTAAATTGCAAGCGTGTTGCCCTCCGTAACCGCAATTCCAGGATAGAAACTCTCACCTTGCACTGTCAACGACTTGTTGTTTACAAGGACGAGGCTTGCGCTGCCTTCGACGACGATGGCCCCACTCCTCTCGACATCGGCGTTCACGACATACCATCCGCCGTTCGTGAGCGTCGCCGTATCCGCCGTCACAACAGTGCAGAGCTGCTGCATCGGGTCGCCGTTCGCGTCAACAAACGACACCTCGATCTCGCCCTCTCCCGGTTCAGGCTCCGGCGGCTCGGGCGTATTCTCGGTCCACTTCGCATAAAGCGCCTTGTAGCCAGTCGTGCCCGCCGGAAGCGTCGTTATCGTAACCTCTGATGCGTAACTTTCGCCCCAGCCGACAAACGTATAGCCATCTTTTGCCGGCGCGGGAAGATCAAGAGGAAGATCCTCCACTGTGTATGAGCTCGGCTGAAGATACAGCTGAGTCTGACCGGTAGCTTCCTCGTAATCGTAGTAGTAAAGCGAATAGCTGACTGGCGCGTTCTTCGAGAACTTCGCGTAGAATGTCAGATTGGTTGTCTCGGCGCTAGAAGAGAACCAAGCCAACGATCCACCTGTGAACTCTGGATTTCTATACCAGCCAACAAATGTGTAACCTTCCTTTGAAACCGTGGGCGAAGACGGAAGATATATATTCAAAGAACTACCTGGCGTGTAGTTTGTCGGAGAGTAATTCAACACAGTCTCTCCATCCATATATGTTATGGTCTTGATCCGCGTTGTTGCCTTGATGGTATATGTGGCAGTAATGTTACCGTCGGCATCATCTGTCACAGTCATCGTAATCGTCTGCTCTTCGATGTCGCTGGTCGTCGGAGTGCCGGTTATGGTCGTATAACCGTTGGCGAACTGCAAGCCCGCAGGAAGTGTACCAGACGCATGGGCAAATGCATACGGCTGCGTGCCTCCGCTGATCGTACTTGCAAGCGAGAGATTGAATACTTCGTCTGTGTACGCGGTATATGTCGTCGTGCCGGACTTCTGCGCCAAAGGAAGCGAGCCTTCCGTCTCGATTACGAAGTACCTCTGGGTCCCGATAGTGATTGCACCGCCCGTGCCGTGCTCAAGTACTGTCGAGGGGTTCGCCGCCGCACCAGCTTTAACCGTCACATTGTCGGCAACAGAGAAATCGGTTGTGCCGTAGCCCCAGCTTCCGTTGCCAATTCCTGTAGCGGCGTTGTCCGTGCCCTCATATTCGTCTCCTGCCGTAGCTGTAACATTTCCACCATTTATCCTAATCGTTCCGCCATTGGATGAACTTCCTCCTCCAATACCAGCACCGCTATTACCGCCAGTAGCATTTACAACGCCGCCGTTGATTGTAATCGTGCCGCCATTTCCATTGTTTCCACCTCCAATGCCAGCACCATACCAAGAACCTCCAGTCGCAGTAACTGTTCCGCCGTTGATTGTAATTGTGCCGCCATAGCCGTAGTTTCCTCCACCAATGCCAGCACCAACATAGTTGCCGCCAGAGGCCACTATCGTGCCGCCATTAATTACTATCGTACCGCAATTTTGGTAACCATTATAATCATCGACATTGTTGCCGCCAATGCCTGCGCCGCCAGCACTGTAGCCATCGCCAGAATTGCCGGAAGCCGTCAATGTTCCTGTGCCACCAGACTGTCCGTAGATCGTAAGGGAACTGCCGTACGGAACGTTGACGCCCGCCTTGCCTGGCCCTCCCACGACAGACATAGACGCACCGTCGGCAAGCACGAGATTCACGTTCCCGTCCACCGTGATGCCGCCAGTTCCGAAATTGAGATTGCCCGAGACGACGTACCACCCCTGGTCCCATGTCGCAACGTTCGCGTTCAGCTCAAGGCAGTCGTGCGTTTGTGGAGCACCGCTCGCATCGATGTAGGGCGTCGAAACGTTGGCCATCGGTGCCATGATTACTACAGAGTACGTGGCGCTATTGAAGACATTGTTGTCGGCATCAGTCACCGAGAGCGTAAAATTGTAAGTTCCTGTTGCTGTGGGAGTGCCAACAAGGGACGAGCCGGATGGCGCAACGCCGGGAGGCAGCGTCCCGTTCGCATAAGTGAATGTGAGATTGCCAACGCCGTTCTTTATGGTTGCCGACAAATCCCAGTTCGCCGCCGAGCCTGTAAATACTGGCGTGAGCGTGCCGCTGTTTACCGCCTGATACATCTGCCCGGGCGGAAGCGCGCTCGCGACATAATACGTCGTGTCGGCGGTAGGATTTCCCGTAAAGCTTCCTCCGGTGTCTTTGAACATGTCGTAATACCAGATGCTCCCGCCGGTGACATTGGCGGGAAGCGACCACGCGACGCTGCTCCATGTTGCGTCAGGCGCAGAATCATAAATCTCAATGCCAGTGCATCCGGCAAACATGTTGTAGTAGCCGTAGTTCGGAACGTACGTTGCAGGAAGAGAAGGCAAGGTCTTGAGGCCCGTGCAATTCTGGAACATGCAGTAATAGCAGGAGTCTGCCAGGGTCGTCGCCGAAAGCGATGGCGCGGAGACTAGCGCCGACTGACCGCTGAACATGTACTTGCAGCAATTCGCCGCCATCGCAGGAGGATTTCCACTGTAGCCACGCAGCGCCTCGATGTCGCCATCGCAGTAAATATTCGAACCGGTCAGCGACCATCCGCTGTAGCTCCCGCCGTTAAGGTTCTTGTTGTTCTCGCCGCGGAAGTAAAGTCGATACTGTCCATCGGACAACGCGGCGGAAACAGAAGCGCCATTCCACTCTGTCCAGTTCACCGTGTCGGTCGAGTATTCAATCTTGCCATCCCACTTGGGGCTAGAAACCCTGAGCGAGAAGCTTGACGCGCTTCGGAAGGTGAGGTACGGTGTGTCGAACGCGGATGCCGCGAAGGACGCGAGCGCGAAAAACGCGAATGCGAGCGGACGGACCGAAGGGAGAATAAGCGACTTGGCCGACATGATGCGAACGAATGATCTTAGCGTCATTTTATTCCCCTTTCATAAGTAGTAACAATTGAGCAGCCAACACTAAACAGCAAGGCCCCGCAGCGCGGGGCCTTGGTGGGATCGTTGGCGTTAGTATGCCATGAAGAAGAGTCCCTTTGCAATCTTCTTCAGGATATCGACGCCGCCCTCGGTCACGATCTTCCAACCGGACGGAGCGGTGCCGTCGTGGAGAACAGTGAGAGGAGCGATGGTCGGGTCGTTAAGGTAGGCCGAGATGGCGGCCGCGATGCTCACATACCGCGTGCCGTTCTTGTCCACAACCATGTAGCCCTCGAGCTGATCGCCCTTCATCGACGTGAGGGTGCCAGATCCGACGAAGTCGATGTTCTGGACCGCCGCCTTATTCGTCGCCAACGAGAAGCTGGCTACGCCGGCGCTGTTCGTCAAGGATTTACCTTCGACATCCACCTTGTATGTGCTGGTGCCGTAGTCGATCGCAAGTACGACATCGTAGGTCGCGGAAGCATCAATCGGAAGCTCAGCGTTCGAGACAGGCGTCCACGTGTTCCCAGTCGTCAGGACCATGAACGTCGTAGCGTCGTTCACCGCACCCAGCTTGATAGCCGCCTGAGCTTCACCGCTCACGTCATCTTCGCTCGTCGACGAGAAGCAGACGTTGAACTCGAGAACGACACGCGACGCAGTGGACGCCGTAGTCGCCGCAAACCTGTTGTCGCTGATCGCGGCCTTCCCTTCTGAATAGGAGACTGCCTCGGCGTTAGTCCACGCACCACCAGCCGCCGCTAGCCCATGGGTGGTGGCGTTCTCGTTGATCCAGCCAGCGGTAACATCTGCAACAGGTGCCGCGCCAGAGCCGCCGGAAACCACGACCGACGAAGTGCCATCCGTAGCGGTAATCTCGTAACTGACGCTGTCGTATGCCGAAGAGTGTCCAGTCACCACATCGGAGAACGTCACCGTCGTTCCGTCGACCGTGCCCGCATAATCCGTGCCGCCAACAGTGAGCGTGTATGCTGTAGCATCACCAGAAACCGTTGCAGCTACAGTTGCCGTCGCGAAGTCTTTGCCATAGTCAAATGTCACGCCAGAAACAGTGGCACCCTTCGCCTCCACGGTCGGCGAGTCCGCCGTAGTGTCAGCCGCAATGCTGTTGATTGTCTGGGATGCTCCAGCCGTAATCTTGTAGCCGGAAGCAGGCGTCCAGGTTACGGTGACATTGGACTGATACGGCACCGTGTAGGGCGAAGAGCCAGTAGCCGCCTCACCACCAACTGTCACCGCCGCCGTCGCGTGTTCAACAGCTGGAATCGTCAGCTGGACATGCGTGCGCACAATTCCGATGGTAATAGTAGCGTCACTCGTAACAACATACGAATAAGTCCCATCGTCATTAGTAACCTCACCAGATGTCGCCGTCACACTTGACACACCATAATTTGCGTCTGGAGTCACGGTGAATGTGATTGTGTCGCCATCTTTGATGGCGTTGCCCAACGCATCGGTTCTTGTATACGTAGCATTCTCCACGGTAAACGACACCGTGTTGTACGCGTCTACGGAATAGGTCGAATCCGTCAGCTTCACGTAGGAGTTGGCCACTGTCGTCGTCGGCGCAGGATCAAGCGCACCATCGGTATTTGTCAGCGTAGCCGCCGCGTCAGCGAGAACGATTCCATCCGTGGCAGTCCAGGTCTTGCCAGTCGCGATTGTCGCACTAGTCGTAAGGATAATCTTTCCACCAGTCGTCCTGTATTCGGGCTTGGCCGAACCTATTACAATGCCAGGAGTTGCCGTAGTCAACGAACCGGTAAAGTTCGAAATATTCTTGATAAGGAAGTAGGCAGAGTAATTCGAGTACCAAGAGCCAGACGTCGTATCAATGGCCGTATTGTAGGTTACGGCAAACGTGCCAGCGCCCGACAAGGCCTTGAAGGTATTCACAAAGCTGGCCGAGAAATCCGAAATCGTTATTGTCTTGGTTGCAGGAATGTCGATGGTGGGATTGACTTCCTCGCTCTTGAGCCAACCGCCGCCAATGCCATTAACACGAACAGTAGACCCTTCTATACCGTAGTTGTTGAAGCTAAACGTATCACCTGCAATGCTGGCAAGTTCCGGCAACACGACTGTGCCAGTCCAAGTACCGAATGTAAACGCACCAGGCTTCGAACTACGGCCAGAACAATCAATCGTACCCGAACCGTTGATAGTGTTGGCAATAGATCCGCCATCAGCAATCGTTACCGTGTCATTAATCGTAACGGCACCGGAGCCGGTCAATGCGCTGGAAACCGTATTCCCAGAAAGCGTCGTCGCGCTGTTGAGCGCCACTGTGCCGGATGTCGTAATCGCACCGGAAAGCGTCACCGGACCGCCAGATGCAACAGTCACATTGCCGCCCGCAAAGGCAGTCGCAATCGTAACAGGGTTTTCAGCTGCACTCGTAATGGTCACCGTGCCGGCATAAGTGCTGGGAAGCGATGCCGGCGCCGGAACAGCAATAGAACGCGTAGCCCATGTGGCCGTGCCGTCAGAGGCGATAGACACCTCAATATCCGCAGTGGCTTCTTCACGCGTCAACTTGAAGGTGTAGCTCAGGTTGCTCGAGTTGTAAACCAATTCGGCAGTAAAGCCGTATCCGGCTAATGTCGAAACACCAGCAGGATCAAGCACGACGGAAGCCCCGTTACCCAAGAGCGCCATGGAGATGACCACGTCCTCGTAAACTTCCCCAAAGCCAAGACTCGACATAGCATCCGAGATGACAGTCGTAACTGGATCTACCGTCAGTGTAGTGCCATCGGCAATACTTGTCACGCCAAGATGGACACGCCCGGCAGGCACGGTCGTATCGACCAATACCGAGGTCTCCGCAGTAATAAGCTTTCCGGACGTAATGTTGCCTACCCCAGAAGTAAGCTTCAGTGAACCCGTCGCGCCAGCTTCCTTGGTGAGGGTCAGCGACTCGTAGTTGGAATCGGACTGCAAATTGATCGCAACCGAGACATCCGAAGAACCGTCCTTGGAGAGTGTGGCGTTCGTGTCCTGGTTTGGCGCTTCCTGCGTCGCATCCGCCTGCCCCGGCACAGTCTGCGTCCACACATCGGTTGCGACCCAGTTGGCCGCGCTGGAAACAGGCGCGCGCGTGGCCTTTCCATATGCCGAATTGTAGGGATACGCCCCAGCGAGAGCCGACATCGCGCCATCCGTCAAGGTGCCATCAACGACACGCAGGAAGTCAAGCGTACCACTGTTACCAGTCGAACTGTATTTCGTCAACCCACCTACAACACCACCATGAAGCGAACCAATCTGGAATCCATTCGATAGCGTGAGCGTGCCATTGTGCTTGTAGATGGCCTTGACCTTGCCGTCCAGATAGACGCGAATACGTGTTTTCGAAGTTTCATTCTCCGTGATACGATCCATGACGAAAGCGTAAAGGTGCTTAGTCGTAGTCGCGCCCACCGCCGTCAGATCGGCCAACGAAGTCACGGTTGTGCCATCGGTAAGAACGAGTTTCATCTCGCCGGCGGCTGGATTGGCGCCAGTCACCAATGCAATCGCCTTCTTACCAGCGGCAGTCGTTGAGCCAAAGCCTACAAGCACTGTATTGGCATAATTGCCAGGCGCGCAATACATGACAGCAGTAAGCTCACTCTTGTCGTTGAAACTTGCATCGCGCCATGGTGTCTGCTGGAAGTAAAGTTCTGTCGAGTTGTAATAAATAGGGGCACTAGAGCTTTCGGTCGTCATGCCGCCCTTATCAGAACCAATGCTCGTCACTGTTCCGTTAAACTCGTAATCCCACCACCAAGAATCGCCAGTGTAAGTAGGATTAGCTGACATGACACTGGTCAATGTCGCCGTGCCATCCACAACAACCGGCGTAACCGTATTGCCGCCGAGTGTGACAGTACCATCCAAATCGCCTGTAACCGTCAAATTGACAGTTGCTTCGTAGCCCTCAATCTGCTGGCTAACTGTTGCACCCGTAGGCGTAACGGCGAGGGTACCAGTCGAAGCGATGCCGGCAATTGTCGGACGCGTAGTGCCGATATCCAGCGAACCTCCTGCAAGCACTTGAACCGTCGTAGCCGAAACAAGAGAGCATGTACCGTCCGTCGCGACAGACAACGAACCCGCCACCTTGACATTGGCATCATTCGGCAGCTCGCGAAGAGTCGTAGAAGTGAGCGTCGTGCCGGCAGCATCTACCGTCCAGCCCTTGTTCAACGCCGCAGTTACCGTCGCAATTCGCTGAGAGCCAAGACTCTGATTGTAGATCTGGACATCCTTGACAACCATGCCGACAGCGGAATCCGTTGTATTGTAAGCCGTTCCGCCGATCGTCACTTTGGATGTATTGAGCGAAGACCACTTGAGGCTGTCATTCGTTATCTTGTTCGCGCCATCAAGATATGTGGACGTATCGCTGCCCCTATCATAAGCCACCGCAAGCCAATGCTCAGATGCATCGCGCGTCCATGCGGAAGTTCCATATGTTGTGCCCCATACCGACCCGTTGTTCAAAAAGTGCTGCTCAAACTGACTGCCTGTATAAGAGGTGTACGCCTCTATGGCATCGCTGACTTTCCAAGCGATAAGACGACTCGACGAAGAAGGGATGATCGCCTTGACCATTACCGTCTGCGTTTGGAGCGTATTTTGCAGCGCTATCTGTAGACCACTGTTGCCAATGGTTACGGAATCGCTGGCGAAGGAAATGCCCGTGGCATCCGCAACAGTCACGGTGCTGGGAAGCGTCATGCCGCCAGAGGAAGGAATGAGCGAAGAAGGCATCTCCATCGACCCAGAGGGCGTACGGCCAAAAATACGCACCGTCGGCATCCAATCGTTGGAACCTTTTCGCACGGCTGAACAACCAGTCTTAGCAGCGAATGTCAGCGTGTAAGTGGCAGTAGTATCCACAAGCACACCATCAGTGCCAAAAGTCACACGGACTTCCCTACGCGTCCAACTATCAGGTCCATAGGCTGTGAATCCAGGGTCATCGCTATAGGTCACCGTCGCAGAATATGATTCCGTTGATCCATTCTTAGTCAATGTCGCCGTAGTCGCAGTCTGATCGGCATTGTTGCTTCGGGCAGCAATACTAATCGACGTCAACTGAACATACCCAGACGACGGGAAATCGCTCGTAGCATGATATTCCGAGGGATTGTTCAGTGTAAATGAGAGCGTTGTATTAATGCTATATAATCCATCGCTTGCTACAGCCAATGTGTCACTGTCGACGTTCGAGTACTTATAGTCCGTTGCCCAACCTGTCGACACGAGGCCGAGGCCGAGTGCGAGCACGAGAAGGCGCGTCGCGCCCTGTGTCAGTTTATTCATTGTTCTCCTCATTTCTTTATCCCCCTTGTTTTAAAGGTTTGGTAAGTGGTTGTAAAGTGATTGCGCCTGGCAAGGCCCCTGCGCGGCACAGGGGAAAAGCATGAGAGCACAACCGCCGCACGCGGCGTCGTGCATCGCACCACGCGTGATTTTAATTGGCACAATCAATGTATCGTCTTTCTACTAGCCTCGTCTTGTTAGCGTTCCGAGATAGACCCCCCGGAATTTTTGACACTATGATAGCACAGTTAAGGACAAACCGCAAGCGGAAAAACTGAAAAATCGGCCGTCACATCTTCACAATGAGGGCCATGAAGACGTCGATCCCTCCGCAATCGTCAGCCAAGCGTCAATTCGAGCCCGTCGTAGGCGGCCGCAAGGGGCTCGGGGAGTTCAGCGTTGATCTTCTCCGTAGGCCAGTCGCGGTATTTGATTGCAAGGTGGGTTAGATACGCCTTTTGGCCGGCCGGCGGCTTGTAGCGGCCGGTCTTCTTCAGCATATTGACGGTGCGAGAGACGAGCTGGACGCCAGAATGGACGAACATGCGGAAATCCTCGTCGAGATCGCCGTTCGTCGCCTCCATGATGATCGCCGTGAGCGGCGCGGGCTCGTGCACGAACGCCGCAGAGGTTTCGCGGTAGTACTTGTAGTTGTCAGGGTAGATATGCGGATCTATGCCAATCATCCTTGCCGCATCGCCTGGGATCCCTGCGGTATCGGTGGCATAGAGAAGCCGCGCAGAGCCCTTCTCGACGAGATAGAGCGATGTGCGCTCAAGCACGCCATCGGTCACGCGCGAGGTGCTATGGTTCGCAGGAACACCGGTAATCTTGAGCCCGCACTCCTCGACCGCCTTGCCGAACGGCAGCGCAATGACCTCGGGCGCTGGCAGCGAAAGCGCCTCAGCCGCCTTTTCGACTCCACGCTTCGCGGCCGCCGCCCATGTCTCGTTGACATACATGCGCTTCACGCCAGACTTGACGGCCGACCTCGGACTATAGTGGTCGCCATGTGAGTGAGTCTGGAAAAGAACCTCAGGATGGCAGTCCTTTGGAAGCTTGTCGAACGAGCACGGCGTAAAGTCGATAAGCACCTTGCCGTCGAGAAGCACGCTCGACTGGCGACGCGCGTTCGGATTTTCCTCGGCCCACTTCGGATCCCACCCTGCGGCGCCCGTACCAAGGAAGAGAACGCGGATTCCCCCTTCTGACGCCACCGGCGCGTCTTCCGCCGAGACCGACCTCTCCGCAAGCGCCGCAAACGCGGCAGACGCCCCCAGGAAACCCCTGCGAGTGATTACGCTTCCATTCATAGCATCCCCTTTCAGCGTGTTAGCGCGAAAATACGCTTGAGCCCCTTCCTCGCGAGTGCGCGGAGGGCGTCAAGCGACTCTTCCGTAAATGGCTTGTGCTCGGCCGTTCCCTGAAGCTCTACATAGCGGCCGTCGTCGGTCATCACGACGTTTAGGTCGACCTCGGCTGTCGAGTCGTGGGCATAGTCGAGGTCGAGCGTCGGCTTTCCGTCGCACACGCCGACCGACACCGCAGCGATGCGGTGGACTATGGGATTCTCGGTAATGACGCCTGCAGCGAGAAG
>JAEEGL010621337.1_pt1 | contig 12760 bp, 9 predicted proteins | sample 9134231 | NCBI WGS metagenome assembly JAEEGL01 (sample SAMN16246548, study PRJNA631951) | gut metagenome | biome: gut microbiome; feature: rumen; material: fiber-attached | host: Bos | place: Iran: Karaj | collected 2018-10 | reverse complement strand
TGTGAATATGATTCCGAAGCTGGATCCGAACGAGGATGTGGAGACGATTCTGCCGCTTCCGCAGGAACTGAACGGCGGCTACATCATGATGGTGACCGAGGCCGGCACGATGAAGAAGACGCCGATCGAGGCGTTCCAGCGCGTGAACAAGAATGGCTTGAAAGCGATAACCTTTAGGGAAGGCGACAAGCTGATTTCGGCGCAGATCGTACACGACGAGGATACGGTGCTGCTGGTGTCGGCGAATGGCGCATCGGTGCATTTCGACTCGAAGATTCTGCGTCCGATGTCGCGCACGGCGATGGGCGTTCGCGGTATGAAACTGCGCGACGGCGACAGGCTGATCGGCATGGAAATCATCCACGATATGGGCAGTATGCTGCTGACCGTCACGGAACGCGGCTATGGCAAACGCACGCCGATTTCGGAGCACAGACTGCAGGGCCGCGGCGGCATGGGTATCCGCGCGATCAACGTGAATTCGCGCAATGGCAAAGTCGTGGGTGCATATATCGTTCAGGACGATGATCACCTGATGCTGGCGACGGATAACGGCACGATCATTCGCACGCGGGTGAGCGAGATTCGCATCACAGGCCGCAGCGCAAGCGGCGTTCGTTTGATGAACGTTGGCGAGAATGAGCATGTGGTAGCGGTTGCCGCATTTTCGGATGAATCGGATGACGAAGTCGAGCTGACTTCGGTGCCGGTCGACGATAATCCAATCGACGATGGTGAGGAATTGCCGGAGGATGATTTGGATGAGTCGGTGGACGATGTGGATGAACCAGAAGATGATGGTGGGGATGAGGCATAATCATTTTTCCCATTTGTTCTTTTGGACAGCTGCGCTGTAAGCATATTCTTTTGCGGCTACGCGCCGCAGGCGGCAATCATCAACCATTGTTTTTGCGGATAATGAAGTTAAGCAGATATCTCATTATTGCACTCTTTCTTGCCGGATGTGACGGCGGCGGGGGACGTGTGTATGAGGATGAAGCTGCGCCGCTGAATCTTTCGATTGTATCGAATCCCGAAGAACGGCTGGCGCAGGCTGAGTCTGCGGCTGCAGCTGCGGGAATCGCGGATGCAGCCGAGGTACCCACGGAGCCTTGCGTTGGCGATGATTGTGATGCAGATGCTGAGGATGCGGATAAACCTGCAGGATCTGCAAAGGCCAACGATAAAAAAAGCGACAAAGATAAGAAAGACGCGAAAAAGCCTGCAGAAGTGCCGGTGGTATCGGACTATGCGCGGATTTCGGCGCTGTGTCCGCGGGTCGCTGGCGAAAAGCGCACGATGCATGTGGAAGAACCAACGCTTGTGGCGAATTATGATCTCGAGACGCTGGGCGTGATTCGCGTGCAGGTGACCGATGGTACGATGAACGACTGTCTGACCGCCGCGATCGAAGATGGTGCGGAGGTTTTGTCGCGCTCATCCGAAATGCTCGAATTGTTTTATCCGACACGTCTTGAGTATTTCTTTGACGAAGCCCGTGCGCGCATCGACCACGATGCGATCGAAGGCCGGTGGAGCGATTCGCAAAAGCGGATTATTCCCGGTGTTTCGGGTCGCAAGCTGGATGTGGATGCATCGCGCAAATCCTTTTTTGAAGCATTGAAAACCGGTCGTGATGCGTTCGAACTCGTGATCGTGCCGGAACCGGCGCTTTCGACCGATATTTCGTCTGTCGCAGATTTCAAGCCGAGCGTTTTGATCGGCGAATATAAGACGCAGTTTTCGAAAAAGAAAAATCGCACGGTGAACGTGAAGCTGGCGGCTTCGTTTATGGACGGGATTTTTCTGATGCCGGGCGCGTCGTTCTCGTATAACGCCTGGGTCGGCGAACGCAGTGAGGCGCGTGGATTTAAAGAAGCACCCGTGATCGAGAATGGCGAAATGGTCGAGGGACTCGGCGGCGGCGCCTGCCAGGTTTCTTCGACGATTCACGCAGCTGCGCTGATGAGCGGCCTGGATATTCTCGAACGGTATAACCATTCGCTGCCATCCCATTATATCGGCAAGGGACTGGATGCGGTCGTGAGCTACCCGATGCTGGATTTGCGGGTGCGAAACAGCCTCGAACGGCCTGTGGTGCTGCGCTTGTCGATTCAGGAAAATACCCTGATCGCACGGTTTTATTCGGACCAGCCCAAGCCATTCAAAGTCGAGTTCAAAAGCGAGGTTCACGAAGAAATCCCGTTTAACGAGGTGGTTACAGTGGATCCCACGCTCGAGGAAGGCACCATCAAAATCACTCGCTCGGGGAAACCCGGATATAAGATGGTTCGCTCCCGCATATTCGATACGGACGGCAAAAAACGAACCGAGCGGCTGCTGATGGACACCTACCAGTCTCAGACACAGATGGTCTCCATCGCCCCAGACGTCGTTTATCCTCCGCCTTGATTTTGTTTTTTGGGAATCGGGTGGGGGGAACCTTTTCTTTTGACCTCACCCCCTCTGTCAAACTTCGTTTGACATCTCCCCCTCTCCCAATGGGCGAGGGGGAGATTAAGGTTCCCCCCACACCCCCTTCCAAAAGAAAAGCAATATGAATAGGGGCATAGCATGCGTTACGGTTGTAGGCCGTCGTGATGAGCACGGGTTGAATAAGAGCGCCGAGTACCCGCCTGCGGCGCGTAGCCGCCAAAAGAATATACTTACAGCTCAGCTGTCCAGATGAATCATAGGAGATCCCATGATCAGCGTACCAAAACCAAAAGAAATCGCGATTGCGCCCAGTCTGCTGTCGGCAGATTTTTGCAGGCTTGGGGCTGAAGTAGAGGATTTAACTGCTGCAGGCGCAGACTGGCTGCATTTCGATGTGATGGACGGCCGGTTCGTTCCGAATCTTTCGATTGGCATCCCGGTGCTTTCGTGTTTGCGCAAATGCACGAAACTGCCGATCGACGTGCACCTGATGATCGTTGAACCCGATAATCTGCTTGGTGCATTTGCCAAGGCCGGAGCCGATACGCTGACGGTTCAGGCCGAGGCTTGTACGCATCTGCACCGGACGCTTCAGAATATCCATAATCTTGGATGCCGGGCGGGCGTGAGCCTGAATCCGCATACGCCGATCGACGTGCTGGAATATGTGATCGAGCTGATGGATTTCGTGCTGGTGATGACGGTGAACCCGGGATTTGGCGGACAGTCGTATATCGATGCATGCACGTCGAAGATTGCGCAGATTCGGGAACGGTATCCGGAGCTTCCGATCGAGGTGGACGGCGGCATCAAGTTCGACACGATTTCACGGGCAGCCAAAGCCGGCGCCAATATCTTCGTGTCGGGGTCGGGTATCTTTTCACAGCCGGATTATAAAGCAGCGGTTGAGCAGTTGAAGAAGCTGGCGCAGGACGGGGCGTCGCAGAGGTAAACCGGATTTGTGCTTATGGTAATTGTTCAGCCGTGGTTCTGAACATACAGATTTTGGCGCGTATTGGCTGTGACAAGGGGGCATGCCCCCTTGTCAGTCACAGCCAATAGCGCAAAAAGGTGGGCGTATTTACGGCACTGACAGTGGGGCTTGCCCCACTGTGCCGTAAATAGCTCACCAAGATGTAATCGCATTCCAGACTCTAGCACTAGGGGTGGACTATTTCGATAAGTGTGCAAATTACAGATAAACACTTGAAATCTTGATAGGGATGGATGTATTTGAATAGGCTCCGTTTTGGAGCGTATGGATTTTTTGCTGTTTTCTGGAACTGAATGCAGAAGATAATTCTGCATGAGATTGAATAGCAGATAAAAAAAGTGGCAGAAGACAAAGAAAAGACGCTGCAGGCAGCGCAAAAATATGTAGACAAGCGGCAGTATGACAAGGCGATCCGCGAGTATCAGAAGATCTTGCAGAACAATCCTGACGATCTTCGGGTGATGCTTCGTATGGTGCCTTGCTATGAGAATCTTGGCAACAATGCCGAAGCCGGCAGTATTTGCCAGAAGATTGGCTGTCAGTATCGGGCGGATGGCGCGTATCAGAAGGCGCTGGCTGCTTTCAAGCAGGCGCAGCGTTTTTTGCCCGAGTCGGATGAAATCGCGATAGGGATGGCGGAGCTTTATAATGCGCTGGGATTGCAGCATGAGGCCGTGAACCAGCTTGAAGCTTGTCTGGAGCGCTATCAGAATTCGCAGGATTCGGAGAATTACGTTCACATATTGCAGATGATGGTGCGCGTGGACAGCGAGAATGTTCCGACACGCATTCAGTATGCAGGATATCTGGTTCGAGCGGGAGATCTGGATGGCGCAGCTCGCCAGTACACGCTCGCCCTTGCTCAGTTATTGAGCAAGGAACGGTATGTGGACTATATCCAGACGGCGCGAGATTATTTGAAGCTTTCGCCGAAAGATTCGGATGTGCTTGAGAATCTGGCGCGCATCTATATCAAGATGAACCGCTTTGGGGATGCGGTGGTGTTTTTGTCGACGCTTGCGCCCGAAGATCGGTCGCCGGATGTCCGCGAACTTTTGGTGAACTGCTACATCAAGATGCACCGCGAAAAAGAAGCGGTGATGGAATTGAAGGCGCTTGCCAGACAGTATGAGCAGGAAGGCAATCGCCAGGATATCATTGAAGATGTGTGGCTTCGCGCACAAAAACTGGCACCGGACGATCCCGAAGTGAATGCGGCATTGAAAAGCTGCGATCCTCCAATGCTTTCGGAAAGTGCGCTCAACATCATTACGCCTGATGGACCGGCAGAAGTGGTCTATGCACAAAGCCATGGATCTTCCGTATCGGGCATGGGCGATCCCGGAAACGAGCGCGTGATCCGCAGCCGGATGTCACAGGCAGAGTGGTATTTCAAGTCTGGGAGTTTACCCGAGGCGCGTCAGCTGTGTCTGCAGGTGATCGATCTCGACGAGCAGCATCTGCCAGCGCTGAATATGCTTTTGGAGATCTACAAGACGACAGGCGACAAGCTTTCGCTTGCACAGTGTGAACGCAAGATAGCAAAAGCCGTATTTGAGAGATCCCCCGATGATGCCGCACGTCATATCATGAATGCAGAGCTCTATACGCCGGGTGCATGGGAAAACTATAACCTGATGCAGGTGCTCGGTCTCGATCCGGCGCGATATGGTTTGCGTCAGCCGGTAGCATCATCCCCGTCGCGCCCCATCAGCCGCCTCGGTGTGCCGCCGATTCCATCGAAACTTCCCGGCGCCAAACCGACGCTTCCGCCGCCTGTACCAAAGCCGGGTGGTGCTGTACCGCCTATCACACCGCGCAAACTGGTGCGAACCATCGAGATTCCCGAGCCGATTCAGTCGATTACCGGCGACGTGCTCGACGAACTCAAGGCGCTTGAACAAAGCCAGCTGCCGAAATCGATGTTTAAACCGAACGGGCAGAACTCTGGCGTATTCCCCAGACCCCCAAGCAAAACAGATGCAATGCGCGTTCAGCGCGCCGTCGAAATCACAGACGATTCGAATCTGAATGGCATATCGTCGATAGGCCGTGCGGTATCGAATGATCTCGACGATGCATTCCTGAATATCTTTACCGACTCACCCCAACCCGCACCTGCCAGCATCAAACCGGTTGAAGTGCCGCTTTCGGCCCCGAAACCAGCAGGCATTCCGGAAGCCGAACGCCAGAAGGTCACTGATGCCATCCAGGAAATTGATTTCTATGCATCCCTGATGCTGATGGATGACGCAGAAAGGATGCTGAAAGGACTGATCGAAAAATATGGTGATGTCGATATCATCCATGAGGCCAAAGTGCGTCTTGGACTGTAGGGGATGTTTGCGTCGTTTCGGGTTGCAGATGTATTTGTGAGACATCTGGCATCTGATGCTGATGCAGCAGTTTGTCTGGTGCATGCAGCCGAAACGATCGCGAAAAGAGCGAAAGAAGATTTTGTCAATACGACCGCTGTTTATGCAGGATGCTCGACGGCGGTTTTAACAATATGGAACCGGAATCTGAAATCATGAGTAAAATACAGTATTACAATCAGGATGTAGAGTTCAAAACGCTTTCAGGCCTGATTCGCCGATCGATTCATCTGTATGGCGAGCGCCCGTTTTTTGGAGTAAAACGGGAGGGTGCGTATGAATGGATGACTTATTCGGAATTTGGCATTCGCATGCGCAAGATGCGCAGTGTGCTGAAAAACCACGGTTTGATAAAGGGCGATCGCGTTGCACTGATCGCGAATAATTCTATAGAATTTGCACTGACTGCGTATGCATCATACGGCCTTGGCGGCGTGATTGTGCCGATGTATGAGGTCCAGAAGGTGCAGGACTGGGAGCATATTTTCCACGATTCGCAGCCCAAACTGGCGATCGTGAGCAACGATAAGATTCGTGAAGCCGTTGAAGGACTTCACAGCCCAGGCCTTGAGCATATTTTTGTGATTCGTCCGACAGATGAATCAGCCGAACGTCTTGGTGCGCTTATCGATAAAGCAGACCCGATGGACGATACGGATGATGATATCACCGAAGACGATTTGTGCGATATCATCTATACGAGCGGTACAACAGGACGTCCGCACGGCGTGGAACTGACGCACCGCAATGTGGTTCAGAACGTGATCAAAATCGATCATGTGTTCAACATTTCGTGCAAAGACAGGATTCTGTCGTTTTTGCCGTGGGCGCATGCCTTTGGAAAAACAGTCGATTTCCATATCTTCCCGTCGGTGGGTGCAGCCGTAGGTCTTGTGGAAAACAACCGCACGATTTCGCAGAATCTGCTTGAAGTGAACCCGACGATTTTGTGCGCGGTTCCCAAGATTTTCAACAAGATCTATGACACAGCGCATTTCAAGGCATCGTCCCAGCCGTTAAAGCGCCTGATGTTTGAGCAGGCAGAAGCGATATCGGATCGCGCGCGTCATGGCGGATTATCGCTGTTTGGTCATCTTCAGCACAAGGTGCTCGACCGTCTGGTGGCGACCAAGGTGCGTGAGGCATTTGGCAACTCGCTGAGATTCTGCATCAGCGGCGGTGCATCGCTTTCGCAGGAAGTGGCGACGTTTTTTGATAATTTTGGCGTAAAAATATATGAAGGCTGCGGCATGACGGAGCATGCGCCGATTATCGCCGTGAACATCGAAAACCACGTGAAGATTGGATCGGTTGGTCTTCCGCTGCCCGGCGTGAATGTTACCATTGAGAGCGACAATGAGATGCTCGACAAGAGCAACGATAAATGCGGCGAAATCGTTGTAGAAAGCGACTGCGTGATGAAATGCTATCACAATGATCCCGCAGGAACGGCAAGCGCGATCGATGATAAAGGCCGTCTGCACACCGGAGATATGGGATATATCGACGAAGATGGTTTCTTGTATATTACCGGACGCGTGAAAGAACAATACAAGCTGGAAAACGGCAAATATGTTGTTCCGACGGCATTGGAAGAGAAGATTAACAATTCGACGTATATCGATTTGTCGGTTGTATTTGGATCGGGCAAACCGTACAATATTGTATTGATTCGTCCAAGCGATGAATATATAGAAAAGTTCAAAAAAGAGAATCATCTGGAGAACGCGTCGCAGCAGGAAATCGAGAATAATGCGAAGCTTCGCGAAGTGATATCGAACGAGCTGAAAACGGCGTGCGAAGAGTTCCGTGGTTATGAGCGTCCGCAGAAGTTTGCGATTACGCTCGAACCGTTTACGATTCAGGGCGGATTGCTCACGCCTGCGCTCAAGATTAAGCGGCGCGAGGTCGAGAAGCGGTTTGCAGAACTGATTGCCGGATTGTATAAATAGAATCGGGAATACACATTTTGCGGGGTTAAAGATGTTAACATTCTCAAGAGTATTTCAGACGCGTCAGCAGGCGCTTGAGGTATACAAGAGCCAGCTTGCGGGACAAAAGATATATGTGGAGTCTTTTGAGAGCTATCCATCGGGCACCCCCGCCGAACTGGTATTGGAGATTGTGGAGACCGGGCAGCGCATTAAGCTTGATGTGACGGTGTCGTGCGGCGTGGGCCGGACGATGGCGATCGAGCGGCATTATGGTGTGCGTGCCGGAGTTATGCTGAATGTGCCCATCGGCCCCGATAAGATTGCGCCGCTGCGGGAGTTTTTTATGGCCGGCAGCGATCGTTCCAATTCATCCAGCGCGGGTACATCGGGAGTTCGAACGCAGGTGAGACCGCCCGAAAGTGTACAAAAAACAATTGTTCGTCCCGCCGGGAAAAGTACAAATCGTTATCCATTCGAAAATATACAATCGCTGGAACCCGCACAGGCACTGGCGGAAGCCGATCGTTTTCTCGATGTGGCCAAGACCGGATCGCTGTATATGCTGTTTAATGTACAGCCGACGATTTCGCGCAATGACCTGCGTTCTGTATATAATAATGTCGTGCGCGTGCTTCATCCCGACCGCTATCCTGCTTCGTTTGGCGCAGAGCTTCGCAGCAAGCTGTCGATGGCGTATCAGCTGTTCAACGACGCGTATCAGGTGCTGCAGAATTCGACCGAACGCGGTGTATATATGGATGTATCCCGCGCGCTTGGCCGCATCAACGGTGTGAGCCTCGAAACCTACCGCAAATGGCAGAACGATTATCGCACACAGAACGGCAACAATATACGCATGGCCGAAGAACTCGTCGAAAAGGCGCAGGAAATGCAGCGCAGCGGCGATAATGACGGTTATTTACAAACGCTCAATCTGGCCCTGAAATATGATCCATACTGCCAGACTGCCCGCGCAAAACTTCAGAAACCGTAAATTGTGTTTTATCGCAGCGCGATTTGTGGTAGAATAACTTGTCTTCGCGTATGCCGAACGATCTTTATTCATGATTGGCGGTGCGCTATTGGCCTGCGGCCAATACGCTTACCCGATGCGTCTATCACGGCTGCGCCGCGATACGCCGCATCACAATTTGGTGAATTTGTTGCGAGTATTCAGTCTCTGGAGTTCCATTATGACAAAGAGTGAGTTGACGACAAGGTTATCGGGTGCATACGGTATTCCTATGCGCCAGGCGCGTTTGGTGGTGGATGCTTTTTTTGACAATATCGTTCAGAGCGCATTTGTAGATGATAATGTTGTGCTGCGCGGATTCGGAACGTTCTCGGTGAAAGCCACCAACCCAAGACAAAGCCGCAATCCGCAAACCGGTGAAACGATTTGGGTAGATTCCCGAAAGTCTTTGATTTTTAAAGCCGGAAGTGATCTGAAAGATAAAATCAATCAAGATGATGAGCAATAGTCGGCGCTGATTTCGGCAAGAGAAAGAGACGTTTCACGGAACGAAGAGAGACGTTCCATGGAACGTCTGTACAAAGATTGGGTTATCAGCCAAAGCGAAAGATTAGAGTGATAAGGATTATATCATGTCTGGAAGATGCTTATTGATGATAGGTGCGTTTCCGCCGCCGGTGAGCGGACAGAGTCTGGCAGCCAAATTGCTGCGCGATGGTCTGGAAGCATCGGATTACCGTGTGATACCGCTGGATTTTGGAGAGTCGCTGGGGGCATCATCGGTTTTGAAGCGCATTTGCCAGCTGGCCGGCATCGAATGGAAATTGCTGAAATCGTGCATTTGTGAGCGCGACTGCATTGTATATCTGCAGCTTGGTCACGGGCGGCTTTCGATCTTTCGCGATATGGTTTTTATGGCGACGTCGTGGATCACGCGTCATCCCTGTATCGCGCATGTGCATGGTTCCGGGTTTGGAACCGCATACAAAAGTCTGAATCTGCCTTTGCGCATGATTGAAAAGTTTTTAATCGGCAAACTGAAAGCAGCTGTTGTACTGAGTGATTCGCTGAAGCAGATGTTCGATGGATTGCTGGATGCATCGCGGGTGTTTGCGGTCGATAATGGCATCGATCCGGAATTTGTATCATTGACGGATGAATGTATAGAACGCGAACGCCATTCGGAGCATTTTAATATTTTATTTTTGAGCAACTTTTTAACAGCAAAAGGGTTTTCAACATTATTGAGAACCGCAGTGATTGCGCGGGACCAGGGCAGAAACTGGAGATTCCGGTTTGTCGGTGCGCGGGTTCCGAATCAGGATGTCGATATCGATGCATTCATCCGCGAATATGATTTGACCAATGTCGTTGCGGATGGGGTGCTGGAAGGCAGAGCCAAGCACGAAGCCTACCGCGATGCGGATGTATTTGTATTGCCGTCTGTATATGAAGGTCAGCCGCTTTGTATACTTGAGGCGATGTTTGAATCGCTTCCGGTGGTGACGACCCGGGTTGGCGGTATTCCGGAGATCTTTTCGACGGACGAAACGTGCGTTGAATATGTCGAACCAAATGATCCGATGGCTTTGTATACAGCGCTGGATGAACTGTGTGAATCACCCGAGATGTGGTCGTCGATATCGAGGCGCAGCCGTGCCATTGCGCTTGATCGATTTACAGCGCAGAAACATATCGACCGCATGATTGAGATTATCTATTGCCAGGATTGATGGTGCGGTTTGGACCGGGGCGTTGCGGGGCCTGCCCCGCACGGGGGTAGCGGCGTATCGAAGCGATGAGACGCACGGCCGGTGCGTCTCTGAGCGAGATAGCCGCGTAGGGGGCTTGGCCCCCACCCATTTTACGAGAAGTACGAAAGCATTCTGGCGTTATTGGCGGCCATTCTTGTGCGTTCGGTAGCCCATTCGCGCAGGCGTTTGATATCGTCTTCGCGTTGTTTGTAGAGCGGGATGGTATCCTGGATGGTGTCGAGGATATCATCTTGTGTGATGTCGCGATTTTGCGAGAATGCGTTGAATAGAGCGGCGATGACGGTCTGTTCGATTTCGGCGCCCGAGAAGTAGTTGGTGGCTTCGGCGAGTTCGTTGCAATTGAACAGATTGACGTTTCTGTGGCGCTTTCTGAGGTGAATTCTGAAGATGTCGGCGCGGGCGTCTTCGTCGGGCAAATCGACAAAGAAGAGTTCGTCGAATCGGCCTTTTCGCACGAGTTCGGATGGGAGTTCGCGGACGTCATTTGCGGTGGCGACGAAGAAGGCGTTGGATTTGCGTTCCTGCAGCCAGCTGAGAATGTGTCCGAGGAGGCGGCGGGTGGTGGGATCGGCGCCTTTTCCGAAGGCTTTTTCGATTTCGTCGCACCAAATGACGGCAGGTGACATCGTGTCGGCGACGGTTAGGGCTCTGGCGAGCACGGCATCGGGCGATTCGTCATGATTTGCGAAGATGCTGCTGATATCGAGCTTTAGAAGCGGGAAGTTCCAGACGTTGGCGATGGCTTTTGCGATGAGCGATTTTCCGCATCCCTGCACGCCGACGAGCAAGAGGCCTTTGGGCGGCATGAGTCCGAATTTTCGGGCCTGATCGGTGAATACGGCAGTTCTTTGACGCAGCCAGATTTTGAGTTCGTTGACGCCGCCAATATCATCGAGCGAAACGTGGTCGTCGATGATTTCGAGGGAGAGATTGCTGGAGAGGAGTTGTTTTTTTTCGTTGAGAATGCTTCTTTCGAAACTGTTGATGTCGGACCCGGGGAAGGAGGATGCTGGGGAACCGGGAAATCCGCTTGCATTCAAATCGCTCGTCGTTTTGGCATCGAGGAGGCATCTGGTGAGGACGCGATAGAGCTGAGTTCTGGTGAGTCCGGCCGAGATGTAGGCGATTCTGTTGAGGAGCTTTGTGTCTCTTGCGAACGAGCCGAGCACGAGCTGCGCGAGCGCTTTGCGAGCGTTGAGCCCGGGGAGCGGGGCGATGAGCTTGGGGACGTGGCTGAGAAACTGTGGTCTTTCGTTGCCCGGAAGCGAGAGAATGACGAGGGTGACCGATGTGCGGAGCTGTCTTGAAAGGCGAATGAGAGAAGACGAATGCGCCTCGCAGTCGCGCGTGGTGAGATTCGTCCATGCGATGACGGTGCGCTGCGTGTATTTTTCGAACTCATCCCATTTGGGGAAGTCGGTGATATCGAAGGTAATATTTTGCGGGGTGAGTTCCCGGCGGAGCGCTTCGAGAATCCAGTCATCGTCGGGCGTTTCAATCCAGATAAGCGGTTCACATGCTTTAATTCGCAAACGCAGAGAGTGAAGGAAATCGGATTCGTTCATCGTTACCCCCGTTCGTCGGAAACCTTGAAAACCATGGCCAGAGACATGGAGATGAGAATGCGATCGTTGGGCTGCAGTTCGACGCGCTCGTGATTGAGAGGATATTTGTAGGCGTTGAGGAATGTGGCGTTGTGATTGCACAAGTCTTCGACAAACCACTTGCCGTCGCCATCACAGAAAACCTTGAGATGTTTTCGGGAAATGGCGCGATCCTGTTTCCAGTACATGGCAAGGTCGATATCTGGATAGAACCCCGACAGAATATCGCGTCTTCCGATGATGAGCGAGTTGTCCATGAGCGGAATCGAGCTGACGTAGGCACCTTTATAGAAAACTTCCTGACCGCCTTCCATTTCGAGATAAAGCGGTTTGCCCTGATAGGTTTTGTGAATATCGGGGGAGGGCGTGAGCTCGGGAACATCGAGCAAAAGCGCCTGTTGATCTACGGTTTTGAGATCAGGGGTAGAGTTTGGGCCAAACAAACGGCTGATATCTGTTAATTCTTCTTTATCGCTTGACATGTTGAACCTCACAGGTCGAACCGGATAGATGATAAATCAGATTTGGGAAAGATGATAGATAATAATTTATTAATTGAAATGAGGGGGAGGGGGGATAGTGAATAGGGAATAGTGAATAGTGAATAGTGAATAGTGAATAGTGAATAGTGAATAGTGAATAGTGAATAGTGAATAGGGATGAGGGATG
>JAEEGL010323701.1_pt1 | contig 12760 bp, 12 predicted proteins | sample 9134231 | NCBI WGS metagenome assembly JAEEGL01 (sample SAMN16246548, study PRJNA631951) | gut metagenome | biome: gut microbiome; feature: rumen; material: fiber-attached | host: Bos | place: Iran: Karaj | collected 2018-10 | reverse complement strand
CGCACGCCGCCAGAAGGACCTTGACGCCTTTCTTCTTGATATAGAGGCCAAGTTTTCCAGAGAAAGTCGTCTTACCGGAGCCGTTCAGACCGGCCACCAGGACGATGCCCGGGTTGCCCTTGAAGTTGATGTCACTGGCATTGCTGCCCATGAAATCGGCCAGTTCGTCATGGACGATCTTGACCATCATCTGCTGCGGCTTGACGGCCGTCAGGACGTTCTGTCCCAGCGCTTTCGTCTTGACCCGTTCGCAGAAATCCTTGGCCACCTTGAAACTCACGTCGGCGTCCAACAGGGCCTTCCGGATGTCCTTGACGGTTTCGGAAATGTTGATCTCGGTGATCTTGCCTTCACCCTTCAATATCTTGAAAGACCGTTCCAGCCTTTCGCTCAGGTTCTCAAACATAGTTTCGATTTTGGGATTGCAAATTTAAGCACAAATCATTAAATTTGCTAAAATACTTGCTCGTATGGCCTTGTTCTCACCGGCCTTTGCGGAATCCCTTCGTGACCGCATCAGGCAATGCAACCTCCCCCGCCCCCTGAACATCTTCCTTTTCGGCTTCGATCCCGTCCGGCCGGAACAGGAACAGCTTCCTGCACCGGTCCCCAAAGGACCTGTGAAGGTGGAGGCGCCCAGACGGCGGGGTCCCAAACCCGGAGCCTCGCGGATCAGTTATGACGAAATCCGCGCGCGGCTGGATACGTGGGTAGCGGAACAGAAAGACTTCCCGGATGAATTCAACCTGGATGACCTCGCCATGAAGACGAGCCTGTACAAGACCCACCTGCTCAAGTATTTCCGATACTGTGAAAAGAAAGATTTCCGGTACTGGAAAATGGAAAAGAAAATTGAGAAAGCACGTCAGATGCTGTTGGATGACCCGGACATGCCCGTCACGGAAATTTCCGTCCGCTGCGGATTCAACAACAGTTCCAACTTCTTCCGCCAGTTCAAGCGGCTGACCGGGTGTACGCCCTTGCAGTGGCGGGAACGCGACCTAGAGAACGGTCAGTTTCCCGTTCTTCACCACGAAGAAGACAATCCGGGTATAGGTTCCCGTCTCTGAGTCATAGGAATTCCCTCCCTGCCGGACATCCAGGATCTTCATCGGTTCAGACTCCTCCAGCTGTCCGTCCGGATCAAATGCCTGCAGACGATAGGACTGCCCTTCACGAAGCTGTTCCAGACGGACCTGATAGGTACCGTCCAGATGGGAATATTCCTTCACGGTGCGGAGAGGTCTCGTCTGGTCCTTATCCGAAGAAGAAAAGGATGTCAGCACGATTTCTATGTTGCGGACGGGATAGAGCAAGTTTGCATCGAAAACGGAACCCTGCACGACAAGGACCGATTCTGTTTTCCGGTCCGAATCCTCATAGGACGCACCATTACATGCGCCACACAACAGTGCAGCCGCCAGCATTAGCACAAATATCAAGTATCTTTTCATCACGATATCAGGTTAGCGGCAAGGTTTCAGCGCTGCAAAGATAGACAATTTCCGGGAAAAACAACAAGCCGCCACCTCACGGCAGCGGCTCGTCGCTTTTTTATTATTTCAAACGATGCTTATGGGTTATTTCGTAATGATGTCTCCGGATCCCTTGACGGACTGGTTGACGCTTCCCGACACGTTCAGGCCTGCTGCCCGGATGTCGCCCGAGCCGACGACGGAATAGTTGGCGGATTCCGCCGTACCGGAGATGACCACGTCACCCGAGCCGGCAACCGCCACCGAAACGGCACCGGCAACCACATTCTGGGCCTTGATATCGCCCGACCCGGCAATCGACAGGTTCAGGCCGTCACATTGCAGTCCGGAAATCGACGAGTCTCCCGAGCCAGCGATGGCCACGGAAAAATCACCGGAATGGGACAGGGACAGGCAGTTGAAATCACCGGATCCTACGACGCTGACGCTGGAAAGGTCAGGCGCATAAACCGTGATGGTGCTTTTCCCCGAAGTGAAACTCGAGATCGAGTCTGAATGAAAGCGGACGGTCAGCGTTCTATCCTCCACTTCGCTGAGGATGTATGGAAGGACGTTCTCGGATATTTCGATATCGATCCCGGGTTCCCCTTCCCGCTGGACGAAATTCACGTCAAGACTGCCTTTAACCGCGATATTGTCAAATGCAGGAAGATCCCGGTGTTCCGACACCAGCACACCGTTGGCGATCACGCTGCGGGATGCGAATCCTTTGATTGCCTTGTTATTGACACGGACCATGCAGGATGAGAGGGAAAGAAGGACGGCCACTGCGGCCAAGATATAGTTTTTTTTCATTGTTACTGTTTTGACTGGTTCAACATGGCCGGGTCAATGCCCAGCAGTTCCATTTTGCGAAGGATCAACGGAAGTTCCTCTTCAAGGAAGGCCTTGCGCTGCACCTCCAGAATGATATCTCTTGCCTCGGCGCTGACAAAATAACCGATGCCGCGCTTGTTGAATATAATGCCGTCGGAGGTGAGTTTCTCGTAGGTACGCATGACCGTGTTCGGGTTGACACCTACGTCTGCACCATATTCCCGCACTGAGGGGATCCGAGCCTCCGGCTGCAGTTCACCGCACAGGATGCGGTCGCAGATGGCATCGAATATCTGCAGGTAGATGGGTTTGTTCTCACTAAATTCCATGGTTTAATGCTTTAAGGTTTTCAGACGGAACCAGATGGCCACGCCCAGGCCGCCCAGGATCACTACCAGGCGCATCCACATGAGGAAATTGATCCGGAAATTCCAATTCATGTTCTGGAGCCGTTCAGGATCGATGGCTTCCGCCCAAGTCTCGATATTACCGCTGAAATGATACACGACCAGCGAGAGGACGACGGAAAAGATCATTGACAGGGCAAACAGGCACAGGATTGTCAGAGGGGCCTTTTTCCGTTTGAAGCAGAGCGCTCCCAGGAGGAAAATCAGCATGCCTTCGATGATGGAAGTCCAAAGGATCCAGAGACCGTTCGCACCCAGTGCGACCGGCATCGAGAAATCATCGAAATTCATGGCCGCACCCGCTCCGTACATGATCTCATTGAGTCTCACACTGACCATGGCTGTCCCATAAGTCGGGTCGAAAATGCTCAGGAGCCAGTCGGTCAGATTGAAGAGGACCATGAAAGCAAGAGGAACCACCACCAAGGAGACGACCATCATGGACGTGAACTTCTCCAGCCGGGAAGCGGGAATCATGAGCCAGTCGGAACCGTAGCGTTTTTCCGTGAGGGCGCCATACTGTTTGATCGGGAAAGAGATGACCAGGATCATCAATGCGACGAAAAACAGGCTGACGCGAGCGGCAAAGGGAGGTGATACCCAACCTTGCCAGGCACCGAACAGGCCGTGGGTCAGCAGGTTGAAGAAAACGGTGATCAGATAGAGCACCACAGGAATGCAGCCCAGGATAAGCAGGGAGAGGCCGTAATTGGCCCGCAGGTTATGCAGGTCGTATGCGAAGTAACGGCTGAACCGGTTGAAATCAAAATACTTGTTCATGGCAGTCTAGGCTTTGAAAAGGTTCTTGACGTAGTCTTTGTGACGGTGGACCGTATTGAAGAGGGCCTCGATGTTGACCTTGCTCTCCCGCCCGCCGTCGTTCGGCAGTACCTGGATGAAACCGCCCGGCAACTGTTCGCTGTACAGCGCCTCCGGATGCAGGGTCGTGCCATAATCAAAATAAAGTTTGGAAGCGATCTCTTCCAATGAGGCACTGAGCAGGACATCCTGGCGGTCAAGGATGACGATCGGATCGATGATGTTTTCCAGGTCGCGGACCTGATGGGTCGAAATCACGATCGTCGCATCGTCGGATGTATGGCGCATGATGGCGCTCCGGAACTGCGCCTTGGAAGGAATGTCCAGCCCATTGGTCGGTTCGTCCAGGAACAGGTACCGTACATTGCACGCGAGCGCAAAAGAAATATAGGTCTTCTTCAACTGCCCGGAGGACATGGCATTCATCTTCTTGTCCGGATCGTTTTCAAATTCAGCCATGACAGCCAGGAATTTGTCGTAATCGAAACGAGGCCAGAACGCCCCCCGGGACCGGGCGAATGCCTTTGCTGTCATGTTCAACGGAGTCACTTCGTCAGCCAGGTAGAACTGGTCGGCAAGGAAATCGGGATCGCGGTCATAAGGATTGACACCGTCGGTAAGGATCTTGCCGGCGTCAACTTTCTTCAGGCCGCAGAGGAGGGTCAGGAGGGTGGTCTTCCCCACTCCGTTCTCACCGAGCAGGCCATAGATCTTCCCTTCTTCGAACTGCAACGAAATGTTCTTCAGGACGGGGAAAGCCCCGTAACTGAAAGCCAGATTGTCAATGCGGATCATATTGTTTTGGTGTGTTAGTTCATTAGTACACTGCAAAGATAGGCACAAATTCGATAACTGCAAACTTTTTTGCAAAAAAATCCCGGAAAAACATGAAAATTTTTCCGGGACAATCGAATTTAAATTCGCAATCTATTGATGTGCAGGACGTAAGAGATCAAGGACCACTTTGACAGGATTGAAAGTCTCGAGCGGAACTTCGACAAACAACGTGTTCCAGTCGCTCATCGCACCGTTCCACAGGCCCGGAAGTTCCAACGCTTTCAGTTCCCTTCCCTGATAACTCTTGGAGCTGATGAAACCGGCATCCTCATCGACATACTTCAACAGATCGAACTTTTCACCCTTATAGTCTTTCAGGCAGCAGACCAGGTCCACCGGATTGAAATGCGTCGCGTGGGCGAGGATCTCCTTGGAACGCGGATCCGAACCGTCGATCTGCACGCTTTCCAGGATCTGGAGGTTGCTGCTGCCGTCCTTGCCTGCGATGATGAACGGACCGCCGCCCGGCTCCCCTTCGTTCTTGACCATGCCGCATACGCGGATCGGACGGTTCAGTTTGCTGCGGAGCAGGGCGACCCTTTCGGCAGGATCGGTCGTCAACGGCAGCTGGATGCAGAGTTCGCGGTCCAGGAAAGATTCCACCTTGTCACAGAGGTGACGGCAGGAAGGCGCCGCCGGATCGGGCTCCGCGTCGAAGGCACGGAGGAAACCGAACAAGGTATCGCGCAGTTCCAGGCATTTCCCCAGCAGGACTTTCTTGTATTTTGCCGTCACAGGGAGCAGGCGCTCGTTGGAAACGTTGTCGATATTCTTGATGGAAACGACCTCCTGCGGGACCTGGTTCAGGTTGTAGATCAGCGCGCCATGTCCGGCGGGACGGAACAGCAGTTCCCCGTTTTCCGTCCGGAACGGATGGTTCTTCGGATCCACGGCGACCGTATCGGTGGCCTTGTCCTGATACGTGAACGTGACATGGTACTTCACGCCATATCGTGCCTCATATTCCGCCTGGACCTCCGCGAGGGCGGCCTCAAACAGCGGACGGTGCTCCGGAGAGATGGTCACGACCAGGTTGGCCGTGCCGTCGGCATTCCGCATATAATCCTGCGCCTCGACCAGATGTTCGGCGAATGCGGTCCTGCATTCAGCAGGATACCGGTGGAAACGGATCACGCCCTTCGGCTTCGAACCATAGCCCAGGCCCTCGTCCAACAGGACTTTCCGAGCCACGTCCTTCCGGTAGCCGGCGGTGTCCTCGGGCTCGCCGAACATTTCCGGCGTATAGAACGCGAAGGACTTGATGGCCGCGGCCAGTTTCGAAACGGCCGCCTTCTCATCCAGATCCTCCCCTTTCTCCAATTGGGCCAGGCCGGAAAAGATGTCCTTGAACATGCGGGAAGCCGCGCCGGAAGCCGGTACGAATTTGCATTTCCCGTCCATGGTGGCCTGCTCATAATAGGCGACGGCCGCATCTGCCTTTGATTCGTCCAATACAAGGATACCCCGCTCCGGGGTCGCTGCACCGACGATTTTCATCCATGGAAATCCTTTCTTGAAACGGTCGACCTGCTGCTGGACGGTTTTTACGTCCGACCCACGACCTTTGATCTGGTTGACATCTTCTTGGCTGAACATAACAATTGTTTTAGTGTTCCTCAAAGGTAACAAGATTCTGCGAGCAAACCAAATGGCGGCGGGCGAAATACGCCTAGTCATCCGTCGTATCCGTCTGCATGAAATAAAACAGGTTTTCGTTCAGGACATAATACGGACGGCCAAACGAATCCCGCTCCGAATCCCAGGCGTAATGCCAGCCCAGGTCCGACCGGGAGAGACCGGAACCGGATGACAGCGAGTAACTGAGCAAGGTTCCGGTCGTACGCCAGACCATCATCGCGGAATAACTGTATTCCTGCACCGTCGCCATGTTCGGATTCAGGTCGACCGAATAGACCGTCTCTCCCAAGGCATAGGAACGTCCGGGCGCCTTGGCCTCCCGCCAGGAGGACATCAGGGAGGCATCCGACTCATAGGACAGCTGATAGGTCCCTTCCAGGCTTTCTTCCGTATAGCGGGTCCATACATTGTTCCCCGAGGTGTTACGCAACCGGAAGGATCCCGAAGGGAAATCCGGCCGGATGGAAATGCGGGAGGAAAGGACGGTCCTCAGGTCCCGGAATGCCTGGACACCGTGGTCGTCCCACAGACCGGCCGACACGTTCCCGTCCCGGAAGACGCCGCCCACCTGGGTATACAGATAACTCTCCACGACTCCGACCGGCACCCGGCATGTCGCCCCTGTACGGGCATTCCGGACAATCGCCGTGACCGCCACCTTTCCTGCCGTATATCCTCCTGCCGCGGAGGGCTGCAGGGCCAGTTTCCCGGACGCTTCGTCCAGCGAGAACGAAAACTGTCCGGAATCTTCGAAAGAATAGTTCGCGACATAAGGGACAAGGGTCAGTCCACCGGCAAGCACGGTCCTTTCCCCGGTATAGACGGCAGATCCGTCCAACAGTCTTTTCCAGGGACTCATGCCCAGGACGGAACAATTTCGGATTACGCCAAGGATCGTGTCGGCATCAACTCCGCGGAAAGGGACCCGCACTTTCACGGGGATGTCCGCCGGAACGATGTCCGCACAGGCAACGGCATGCACTGTCAGCGCATGTGCATCACTGCGCTCGAAAAAAGCATCCAGGTCTGCGGGATAGGAAGCCAGATAGACAATACCATCTTTTACCGACAGATAGGGTGAAATCGAGCCTGTCCCTTTTTCAACGACAGGAGCCAGGTATCGCTCGTACAGCGTCCGGTCCAGGCTGAACGCGTCTTCACCACCGACCGCCAAAGGGACGCTCCCCTCCTCCGGTGTCGTCCGATAATATGCCGTGACATAATTATTATCTGATGCATCAGCAGACAGGATCAACGAACCCGGGTACGGTTGCAGCACAGGGACCTTGATGGAAAGCGAGACCTCGGTCTCATCTCCGTCTTCCGTCTCGATCCGGAGCAGGACCGCCCCGCTTCGCAGCGCCGATACCTGCAAGCCATTCCCATCCTTTTCTATATATACGTTGTCATTCCCCTCGGGAACGGAGAAAGAGGCGATGGCCACGGCCTCGCCTTCTCGTGTGAGGGACAGACGGCCTTTTTGTGCGATATAGCGGGGAGAACGGTCCCAGACAAGACTCAGTTCCCCGTCCGGGAGCACGGCCAGGACGGCACGGGCCTCATGCCGGCCGTCCCGGGTACGGGCCACCAGTTCCAACTGGGTTCCGCCTGCCAGGCCGCTGTCCGGCTGCAAGGAGCAAATGCCGGTGGCGGAATCGATGGATACCGAGGCAAGATCCCGGCAGGAAGCGGCAGGGACGAGGTCTTCCCCGTCCCGGACAAACAGCGTCCAATCCGCTCCCGCCACCTCCGGATGGTCAGTCCCTTCGAAGCCATAGCGGACCCGCACCGCTGCCTGCCGCCCTTTCCGCACCGGATAGCGTTCGGCATCAAAAGCCAGATAGCGGGAGTCATGCCAGTTCTCCGAGCCGACCTTCCAGGGCCAGACACCCCTGTCGTAACATTGCATGACCGTTCCGTATTCCGGTCCGAACCCCACTTCATACAACCGGTTCCGTCCAACGGAGAAATCACTTACGCTGTCCTCTCCCAGGAAAAACCGGTACTTCAGGTCTCCCCCGACCCCATACCGGGACGGATCTTGTTTCAAGGAGACTTCCACGAACGAGGCACATACCTGATAATCGCCGCCATACTTTTCCAGCAGGGCCGGCTGGTCCTTTCGGGCGGGATTGTCGTTGTCCAGCAGTTTTCCCTGCCGGTTCTCCGGAACGTAAAGGACGGCGTTCCCGTCCATCGTCAGGTCGAACTCCCTGTCTTCCAGCAAGTCGCCCGGCCCCGCCACGGATACGCCGAACGGATGCAGCGTCCCGTTGATGTTCCGCAGGGTATAGCAGATATTCTGCAGGAGCCAGGAAGGATCGTCCCTGTGTTCCTGCACGCGGGGCGACACATCGAAAAAGGACTTGTATCCGTCCAGCAGATGGAAATCGAACCGGGACACCAGCCGGGTCACTACGACAGGACAGGTCCCCTCGTCCGGCACGGATTCCACGATTCCGGCCATCGGGAGGCCGTCTTCTTCCATCCCGGCATAGGAGCCGATCTGCCAGGAAACAGACGGAAGGTCAGTTTCCTGGGCCGGCAGGTCCTTCTCCTGCAAGGAGGCCATGTTGACAAAAGCATAGGCTTTCCGGCTGCCGCCGCCCGGAAGCGAGGCTTCGAGCGGACCGCCGTCGGAACGGGACCGCACCCACTCGAGGCGGCCGTCCCGGTAAACCGCCAGCAGGCAGGAAGTGATTTTCGTTTCGGCGGCTTCGCTCAGGACGCTTTTGGTCACAGCGGGAAAGGGCTCCGCCTGCAACGTGAATACGACGCTGCCGGTTTCCTGTACGGCTGGCTTCCGGCAGCCGGTCGCCGCCATCCAGCCCGATAAGAGCATCAGGAGGGCCAGGCGGCCGGCGGAATGTTTTGATACTACCATATTGTCATCGTTTTACAGAATTGTCTTCCAAGGGAGACCGCCGGATTGAACTGACGGCCTCCGGGAAAAACCACTCACCTCATATCAACGGGAGCAAAGGTCGGAAGGCCGATCCGTTTTCCGGAAAAAGAAACGTTTACTTCCGAAAACACCCTCCTGCAGGTTCAGAACAGCGTTTTTCCCAGATGACAGGCAGCATAAAACAGGAAAAACAATCCGGATTCCGTCGTAACGGAACCCGGATTAAACAAAATCTCTCTGATTGTCAACCGGTTTCTTTTTCAGTCGCAGTAGAACTCCCTGCGATACCGGTATTCGGAACGGAGCCGTTCGAAATCGGCCGGATTCAGGCGGAACATGAAGTCATCCGTATAGATCGGATAATTATAAGAAAGCATCGACGCGATCTCTCCCTGCGTCATGTCCCGGAAATCCAGTTTTACGGCTTCATTTTCCGGGAACTCCGTCGGAGGATAGAACTCATACAGCGGAACGATGCCGAAATAGTGTGCGACCGCCCGCACGGCGGCGGCCGTTCCGTTCTGCTTGCCCTGATAGGAATAACCGGCGATATGGGGCGTCGCGATGTCCACGGCATCCATCAAGGCACGGTTGACATCGGGTTCATGGTTCCAGGTGTCGATGATGACGGGGCCCAGTCTGGGAATCGCCTTCAGCAGGGCATCCTCGTCCATGACCTCACCCCGCGCGGCGTTGATGAAGAAAGCGCCGGGTTTCATCTTGTGGAAGAACGCCGTCGAGGCCATCCCCCGCGTCGTTTCATCCAACGGGACATGCAGTGTCACGATATCGGACTGGGCGAGCAACTCATCCAGCGAGCAGAAGCCGTAATCCCCCTCGGCCGCAGCACGCGGCGGATCACAAAGCAAAGTCCTGAATCCCAGTCGTTTCGCCATGGAATCCACACGCCGTCCCACATTTCCGACCCCGACAATGCCGATGGTCTTTCCCGCCAGTTTGATGGCCTTGCGGGAGGCAACGGCATAGATGGCGCAGATAACGTATTCCATGACCCCGCCCGCATTGCAGCCGGCGGCATTCCGGATCAGGATGCCATGGGCGTCGCACCAGGGGATGTCTACATGGTCGGTACCGATGGTGGCGGAAGAAATCAACTTCACCTTGGATCCCTCCAGCAGCGCGGCGTCGCACCGGGTACGGGTTCGGGTGATCAGGGCATCGGCATCCCGCACATCGTCAGGGCCAATCTCTCCGCCCTTCTTGTAAATGACCTCCGCATACGGCTCGAACACGCCTTTGAGAAACGGGATGGCCTGATCTGCAACGATTCGCATGTTATTTCAGAATAATCGATTTGACGTAGCCCTCGGCCGGGCCGGTAAACAATTCATCCTCCGCCAGGGCGGCATTGATGGCCCCGGCGATTTCATTCCGCTGGAAAGACAGCTGGCTGCGCACGACGGACGAAGAAAGCGTACAGTACAGGATGCCCTTGAAGAATGTCTTGGACAACGTGTACGGGGCGGCTCCCGTGACCTTGTCCCACGCCGCGAAGACACGCTGGCGGTTCAACCCGGAAGACAGCCGCATGTCCTGGACGAACCAGCGGATCAGTTCATCCATGCCGACCGCCTCTTTCCGCGCGAGGCGCGATGCGTTCCTGTAATCCTCGACTGCCATTATACCCGGGTAAAGTTGCCGCCGGCCGTTTCAAAATACGCCCGGTCCTCGGTGATCCGGTCCACGATGCCCTGCATGCGGACCTTGTTGCTGTCCGTAATGAAAATCTGGCCGAAATCCTGTCCGGCGACCATGGCGAGCAGGTTGGAGATCCGGTCCATGTCCAGTTTGTCGAACACGTCGTCGAGCAGCAGCATGGGCGGGAAACCATAACCCTTCTTCATCAGTTCGTACTGGGCGAATTTCAAAGAGACGAGGAAGGATTTCTGCTGCCCCTGCGAACCGCAGCGCCGGATCGGATGTCCGTCCATCAGGAAGACCAGGTCATCCCGCTGGATACCGGCTGTCGTGTAACCGAAAATCCGGTCTTTCTCCCGGTGACGGGCGAAGATCTCTTCCAGCGAACCTTTGTCCAGATCCGAGACATAGTCGATCGAAACCGTCTCCTTCCCCCCGGAAAGCAGGCGGTAATAATCCGCCACGACCGGTCCCAGCGCTTCCACGAAACGGCGGCGGGCCTGCCAGACAAGGGTGGCGCTCCCGCTCATGCGGCTGTCGAAAACGGAAAGAAGTTCCGGATCCGAGCCCGGATCTTTCAGCAGCCGGTTGCGCTGGAGCAGCAGCCGGTTGTACTGCTGCATCGCGGCCAGGTACCCGCGGTCCATCTGGGACAGGACGGCATTGATGAACCGGCGCCGTTCCTCCCCCGATTCGCTGACCAGGGAGACGTCGGCCGGAGAGACCAGGACGATCGGCAGTTCTCCGATATGCTCGGACACCCTTCCGTAGGGTTTCTCATCGCGTCTGAGCCGTTTTTCGCCCGCGCTCCGCACCTGGATCGTGAAGAGGGAATCGACCCCGCCCATGTCATACGTCCCGGCCAGGGCGAAAGCGTCGCAGCCATGGCGGAAATTGTACCGGTCGGACGCCGAGAAGGCGCTTTTCGTCATGGACAGGTAGTAGATCGCATCCATCAGGTTGGTCTTGCCCTCCCCGTTGTTGCCGGAGATGCAGTTGATGTTGGGCGAGAACGTCAGTTCCGCCAAAGCGATGTTCCGGAAGTCCTGGACGACGATTTTCTTCAAGATGGCCATAGATTGCAAATTTATCAAAAAAAAGCGATTCATGAGCAAAAAACAATTCGCAATTGCGAGTTTCCATAATTATTGCTAAATTTGCAAGCTATTCCGCATTGCGGACTTGAGAGAAAAAATATAAACAAGATACAATTATGGCAAAAAAAGTGCTTACGGAGCAGGATAAGCTCCAGCAGGAAAAAGTGGAAGAAAGGGTATCGGCTGTCGATCAGTTCTTCAAGGAAAATGGTAAGTGGATCTGGGGCTGCGTCATCGCGCTCCTCGTAATCTGGGCTGCAATCCTTTGCTACCAGCGGTTCTATCTCCAGCCCAAGCGTGCGGAAGCCTCCGCCCAGATGTTCCCGGCCGAGAACAATTTCTCCGCGGGCAACTACGACCTCGCCCTCAACGGCGACGGCAACGTCCTCGGATTCGCCCAGGTCATCGACGAGTACGGTTCCAAGGCAGGCAAGGCCGTCTATCTGTATGCCGGCATCTGCGAACTCCAGCTCGGCAACTACGAGAACGCGCTTTCTTATCTGAAGAAATACAACGGCAAGGACGAGATCCTCGGTGCCCGCGCCCTTGGCTGCCAGGGTGACGCCCTGGTCGGTCTGGAGCGTTATGACGAGGCCCTCGGCTGCTATGACAAGGCCGCCGCGAAGGTCGACAACATCTTCGCCGCTTCCTATCTGCTGAAGGCCGGCGTGGTCTGCGAGGAAATGGGTGACAGCGCCAAGGCGCTCGCCTACTACAAGAAGATCAAGGACCAGTATCCGCAGTCCATGGAGGGCTACGATATCGACAAGTATATCTCCCGGATCGAAAACGCACAGTAAAATGGGAAGAGCATTTGAATTCCGCAAGGAAAGGAAAATGAAGCGCTGGGGCCACATGGCCCGCGTCTTCACCAAACTCGGAAAGGAAATCACGATCGCCGTCAAGCAGGGCGGTCCGGATGTCGTAGGCAACCCGCGCCTGCGCGCCCTCATCGCCGAGGCCCGCAGCGAGTCCATGCCGAAGGAAAACATCGAACGCGCCATCAAGAAAGCCACCGAGAAGAATGCCGGTGACTTCAAGGAAGTCGTATTCGAAGGCTACGGCCCTCACGGCATCGCCTACCTT
>JAEEGL010187883.1_pt1 | contig 12760 bp, 11 predicted proteins | sample 9134231 | NCBI WGS metagenome assembly JAEEGL01 (sample SAMN16246548, study PRJNA631951) | gut metagenome | biome: gut microbiome; feature: rumen; material: fiber-attached | host: Bos | place: Iran: Karaj | collected 2018-10 | reverse complement strand
CTGTACTGCCGATTCTCTGACCGCAGGACATTTTATGGCACTTACGTTAATGAAGCGTCTGCAGATGGCCGGTAACAAGCCCATCGCACTCATCGGCGGCGGTACCACGATGATCGGAGATCCTACCGGAAGAACGGATATGAGGAAGATGCTGACCAGAGAGGATATCGATCACAATGCTGAATGCTTCAAAAAACAGATGGAGCGTTTTATCGATTTTTCCGATGGCAAGGCCATGATGGTCAACAACGCGGACTGGCTGATGAATCTGAACTATATTGAACTTCTTCGGGAAGTCGGCGCATGCTTTTCCGTAAACAACATGCTCCGTGCCGAGTGCTACAAGCAGCGTATGGAGAAAGGCTTAAGCTTCCTGGAATTCAACTACATGATCATGCAGTCCTACGACTTTTATTACATGTTCCAGAAATACGGCTGTAACATGGAGTTTGGCGGCGATGACCAGTGGAGCAATATGCTTGGCGGTACGGAACTGATCCGCAGAAAACTGGGAAAAGATGCTCACGCCATGACGATCACACTCCTGACGGATTCCCAGGGTAAGAAGATGGGTAAGACCGCCGGTAATGCAGTGTGGCTGGATGCCAATAAGACTTCACCTTATGAGTTCTTCCAGTATTGGAGAAACGTGGATGATGCCGATGTACTAAAGTGCATCCGGATGCTGACCTTCCTTCCCATGGAGCAGATCCGTGAGATGGACAGCTGGGAAGGCAGCCAGCTGAACAAGGCAAAAGAGATCCTGGCATATGAACTGACGGAAATGGTTCACGGAAAAGAAGAGGCGGATAAGGCCATGGAAGCTGCAAAAGGGCTGTTTGGCGGCGGTGACCTGAGCAATATCCCCGAAGCTTTTGTGACCGAAGATCAGCTCCGTGACGGCAAGATCGACCTAATCGGTGTCCTTGTTGCTGCCGGTCTGGTAAACGGCCGTGGCGAAGGCAGACGAGCCATCGAACAGGGCGGTGTTACCGTAAACGATGAGAAGATCATCGACATCCATACGGAATACACCCCTGAGATGCTTTCCGGAGACGGTCTTCTTGTGAGAAAAGGAAAGAAGAATTTCAAGAAGGTAACCTTTAAGAATTGATAGAAACCGAAAATGTTGATAGAATGATGCTGTCTGTACGCACGTGCAGGCAGTATCATTTTATGGAGACGAAAACATGGATAAGATCGCGGTTTTAATACCTTGTTATAATGAAGCGGTGACCATCAGAAAAGTGGTGGATGATGCGAAAAAATATATCCCCGAAGCCGTTATTTATGTGTATGACAACAATTCCACGGACGATACCGCAAAGATCGCTGAGGAAGCCGGTGCCATCGTACGGCACGAGTATAAGCAGGGAAAGGGTAACGTTCTTCGCAGTATGTTCCGGGATATCGATGCACAGTGTTATGTGCTGACGGACGGAGATGATACATATCCCCTGGATTCCGCGCCCGAGATGATCAAGGCTGTCCTTGAGAGAAATGCGGATATGGTAGTGGGAGACAGGCTTTCTTCCACGTATTTTACGGAGAACAAAAGACCGTTCCATAATTTCGGGAATTCGCTTGTGCGTTGGAGCATTAACCGGTTGTTCAAATCTGATGTGAAAGACATCATGACCGGCTTTCGTGCATTCAGTTATGATTTTGTGAAAACATTCCCCATCCTTTCCACCGGTTTTGAGATCGAGACGGAAATGACCATTCATGCGGTCAATAACAATATGACCATGGAGAATGTTGTCATTGAGTACAGAGACAGACCGGAAGGCAGTGTTTCCAAATTGAACACCTATTCTGACGGCTTTAAAGTCCTTCGGACCATCATGAGATTATTCCGGAACTATCAGCCCTTTAAGTTCTTTTCTCTTGTGAGCCTGATCCTGACAGTGATCTCGGTATGCTTCTTTATTCCCGTGTTTGCTGCTTATCTGGAAACCGGACTCGTGGACAAATTCCCGACACTGATCGTTTGCGGCTTTGTTTTCCTCTCTGCACTCATGAGTTTCTTTGTTGGCATGATCCTTTCCAACATCGCCAATAAGAACCGGAGAGACTTTGAATTTCAACTGAATTTGATCGAGATCATCAGACATGGAAAATGAGAACAGAATACGCGGCATAAACGGAATGACGCTGAAATACATCGCCATGGTGTGCATGTTCATCGATCATTTCGGCGCAACCGTTATGCTGGAATACTTACGAAGAGATGCTGCGTTCTTTGATGCCGGAAGAGTCTGGTATTCCACAAGAACCTCCATTCTTTACTTCAGCTGCCGTTTTATCGGACGGGTCGCTTTTCCCATCTTTTGCTATATGATGGTGGAAGGTTATGTTCATACAAAGAATTTCTGGAAATACGTTCTTCGGATCCTGATCTTTTCCGTCGTATCCGAGATCCCCTTTGATATGGCTTTCAATTACTCGATCCTGGAGTTTACGTCTCAAAATGTGGGATTTACGTTCCTGATCAGTTTGTTGACCATCCGGGCTTATCACATGATCCTGTACCATACGAAGTTCAATTCTTTTATCCGGATGAACTTAAGTATGCTGGCCCTTGCCGCGGGTCTTGTGGTTGCTTACTTTTTCAAAGCGGATTACGGGGCATTCGGTGTTTTCTGCGTGCTGATGCTGTATCTGTTCCGGACCAGAAAGAAAATGCAGTTCGGCGCGGGAATGGTTTCTTTTGCCGTGTCGTATTTCCCTTCGGAATTACCGGCGCTCATTGCTTTTATCCCGCTTTGGTTTTATAACGGTGAGAAAGGAAAAGGCTGGAAATATACGTTTTATGTGTTTTATCCCCTGCATATCCTGATCCTTGCCATTGTCCGAAACAATATTTTCGGCATATAAAATAGCAAGAATTCGCAAGTAATTCTTTATAATATGTATTGTCACCCGAAAGATCCGGGACTATAGTAGGTTTGTTACAAAAACAGTGCAGACTGCAAAAAGGAGAAGATTATGAAATTATTCATCGATACCGCGAATGTGGAAGACATCAGAAAAGCAAATGACATGGGCGTGATCTGCGGCGTTACCACAAATCCCTCCCTGATCGCAAAAGAAGGCAGAGATTTTGCGGAAGTGATCAAAGAGATCACATCTATCGTTGACGGCCCGATCAGTGGCGAAGTAAAGGCTACTACCGTTGATGCGGAAGGCATGATCAAAGAAGGCCGTGAGATCGCCAAGATCCACAAGAACATGGTTGTTAAGATCCCCATGACCGTAGAGGGCTTAAAGGCTGTTAAAGTTCTGAGCGCAGAAGGCATCAAAACCAATGTTACGCTGATCTTTACCGCAAACCAGGCACTTCTGGCAGCCAGAGCAGGTGCTACTTATGTTTCTCCCTTCCTTGGAAGACTGGATGACATCAGCACCACCGGCGTTGCTTTGATCGAAGACATCGTTACCATTTTCCAGAACTATGGTCTTGAGACTGAGATCATCGCAGCCAGCATCCGGAACCCCATCCATGTAACCGACTGCGCTCTGGCGGGTGCCGATATCGCAACCATTCCTTACAGCGTGATCGAGCAGATGACCAAGCATCCTCTGACCGATCAGGGTATTGCCAAGTTCCAGGCTGACTATAAGGCTGTATTCGGCGAGTAATATTACTTGAATTGTACTTTTATGGTATAATAAATCGGCGTTGGCGTTCAGGCTGGCGCCGCATAAGGGCCATTAGCTCAGCTGGGAGAGCGCCAGGTTCGCAATCTGGAGGTCATGGGTCCGATCCCCCTATGGGCCATGCTTATAGCGGAGGGAAAAACCTCCGCTCTTTTTGAAACCGGAGGTTTTTATGAAACAGGAAACCGTGAAGCGGATCGACAGAAAACTGGTAAAGGCAGGAGCCATCCTGGACATTTACGATGATACCATGCAGCTGCCTGACGGAAAGATCGAGCATTGGGATTTCGTCAGTCACAGAAAAGGGGCTGCCGCTGTTGTTGCGGTCATGGATGACGGAAAGATCCTGATGATAAGACAGTTTCGACCGGCACTGGATCGGGAGACCATTGAGCTTCCTGCCGGATGCAGGGATTTTAAAGAAGAACCCACCAGGATCTGTGCCGCAAGAGAACTTGCCGAGGAGACCGGATATGTTGCCGGCCACATGGAACAGCTTCTTTCGTTAAAGTCGACGGTGGCATTTTGTGATGAGCTCATCGATGTCTATCTGGCCACTGACTTAAAGCCCGGTGACCAGCATCTTGACGAGGCAGAGACGATCGAGATCGAGCCTTATGAACTGGACGATCTTTTAAAAATGATCTATGCCGGTAAGATCCAGGACAGTAAGACCGTTGCCGGAATTCTTGCATATGCGTGTAAAAGAGGGGATCGGGTGTAAACAATAGTTTTCTCAATGTTTGGGGGTGCCAGGTGGAGAAAAAGACGCATGATGTTTTACAGGATCTCAGAGACGGAAGGATCTCTCTGGAGGAGGCGGAACAGTATTTCCGAAGACAACCCTTCGAAGAGATGGGAATCGCAAAGATCGATACCCACAGACAGCTGCGTTCCGGTTTTCCGGAAGTGATCTTTTGCAGCGGAAAAGCAGATGAACACCTGCTTGAGGTGTTTGGGTACATTTATGAACAAAATGGGGAAGTGCTTGGTACCAGAGCAACAAAAGCGCAATATGATATGATCGCTGAGGTATACCCGGAAGCGATGTATGATGAAGTATCCCGGATCATTCATATCGGAGGAGACCGGAAAAAACAGGAAGGCCTCATCGCCGTGTGTACTGCCGGTACGGCGGATATCGCTGTTGCGGAAGAAGCCGCGCAGACGGCTGAATATTTCGGAAGTAAGGTGGAGAGGATCTACGACGTTGGGGTCAGCGGCATTCACAGGTTGTTCGCCCGCCTGGAAACGATACAGAAAGCCAATTGTTGTATTGCCATCGCCGGGATGGAAGGGGCGCTCGGAAGCGTGATCGGAGGCCTGGTGGACAAACCTGTTATCGCTGTACCCACATCTGTTGGATACGGTGCCAATTTAAAGGGAATTTCTGCGTTACTGACCATGATCAATTCCTGTGCAAACGGGATCGCGGTCGTCAACATCGACAACGGTTACGGTGCCGGTTATATGGCGACTCAGATCAACCGTCTTGCGGTGAGAGGAGGTACAAATGTCTGAAAGATCCCTGTATCTTGAATGCGCATCCGGTATCAGTGGCGATATGTTCGTTGGTGCTCTGCTTGGTCTTGGAGCGGATGTGGGAAACCTGGAACGGGCCCTCAAGTCCATGAAAGTGGAAGGGGCCTTGATCAAGATCAGCAAAGTGAAGCGAAACGAGCTGGATGCGTTTGATTTTGATGTGATCCTGGACAAAGAGCATGACGGTCATGACCATGATATGGAATATCTCTACGGACATCTGCAAAAGACGGATCAATCCGTGCATGATCATGTAGAAGATCATCATCACGACCATGCCCATCAGCATGAACACGGCGAACGACACCTTTCTGAGGTTTATGACATCATCGATACGGCTGATATCACCGACGGCGCCAGAGTTCTGGCCAAGCGGATCTTCGAGATCCTTGCGGATGCAGAAGGAAGAGTACACGGTGTTAGTCCCGAGCAGGTGCATTTTCATGAAGTGGGAGCCGTGGATTCCATTATGGATGTAGTTGCAGCGGCGGTCTGCTTTGATGACCTGGGAGTTTCCAAAGTATATGTGGAGAGCCTGAGAGAAGGAAGAGGTACCGTAAGGAGCAGACATGGGATCCTTCCCATTCCGGTACCGGCCGTATCAGCCATTTTGGAGGATTATTCCCTGCCCATCCGTTTTCTGAATGCGGAAGGGGAATTCATTACGCCGACGGGTGCCGCGATCGCAGCTGCCATTACCACGGATCACGAACTTCCCGGCAAATTTACCATTTCAAAGATCGGGATCGGATCCGGAAAAAGAAAATATGATCCACCCAGCATGCTCCGCGCATTTTTGATCGAAACGATTGAGGACAAACAGTCGGATATCATCTGGAAACTGGAAGCAAATATGGATGACTGCTCCGGCGAGCAGCTGGGATATCTGATGGAGCGTCTCCTTTCCGCCGGAGCCAGGGATGTTCATTATTCACCCTGTTATATGAAGAAAAACAGACCTGCTACGCAACTGAACGTGATCTGCGACGAGGAAAAACTGGAAGAACTGGAAAACATTATTTTCTTCGAGTCCACCACCATCGGGATCAGAAGGATCCCTGTCTACAGATCCGTACTCCCCCGGGAGATCCTCAAGGTGAAGACACCCTACGGAGAAGGAGTCGTTAAGATCTGCAGTATGCCGGATGGCAGCAAACGAGTTTACCCGGAATACGAAAGCGTGAAAGAACTGGCGCAAAGCTCCGGAAAGAGTTACGAAGAGATTTATCAAATATTGAAAGAATATAAGGGGATGTAAGATTTTCATGAAGATTTTGCAGAAAATCTTAAATGTCATAGCAGGAATACTGATCGTTCTTGTTGCACTGATTCTGCTTTCTGCCACGAATCCCGGTATATCCAGAAAGATCGGCGATATTCTTGGCACCATCGGGAATACCGTAGAACATGTTAAGGATGTGTTCGGACTGGATGAGGACGGAGAAACGCAGGAGAGCACCGAAGATGATACGGATGACGGGAGTGGGGCGGAAACAAGGAACAAAACGCCGATCGTAGAGTTGATCACTGCACCGGAGGATGGATTGTCCGGTGATGTGATCAACGGAAACGGTGGTTATGTCCAGCCGGTAGATCTTCCTGTGGAGGTTCCTGACGGTATGGCTGAACGGACAGGTTTTGTACCTGTTCAAAGTGTGGGACAGGAAGTTTCGGAAACGGATCCATCTCTGGGATATGGAGAAACGGGAGATGGATTATCCTTTGACAGCCTGTTTTATCCTTATTATTTCATGTTGAATGAAGATACGCAGACGTTGTATCGTCAGATCTATGCCAATATGAATGCCTTAAATGCGGATTTTGCACCTCTCCTGGACGGCACTTCCCCGTCGCAGCTTCGAAATGCCTTTACGGCTGTCTGCAACGATCACCCGGAACTGTTCTGGGTCAATACCTCCTATTCTTATGCATTTAATGATGCTGGTGCCGTGGCGGCCATTGGTCTTTCTTTTAACAAGACCGCAACGGATCTTGATAACGCAAAACAGCAATTCCAGGACCAGGCCGCATACTTTCTCGCTAATACGAAGAATCTGGAAACGGATTATGAGAAAGAGATCCTGGTGCATGATGCACTGATCAGTTTTTGCTCCTATGATCTGAACGCTGAGATGAATCAGAGTGCTTACAGTTCTCTGGTTTTGGGAAAAACCGTATGTGCCGGGTATGCGAAGGGATTTCAGTATCTCATGCAACAACTTGGTATTCCGGTTTATTATTGTACCGGTTATGCAGGAGAGAACCACGCCTGGAATATCATCTGCCTGGATGGGGAGTATTATAACGTGGATCTGACCTGGGATGATACCGATCCCTCGACCTACAATTACTTTAACGGCACGGATACGGACTTTGGCGTTGACCATGCAAGAACGGATCTTTCCGTAAACCTGCCTCCCTGCAACGGCCAAACCTACAGATTACTCCTTGCTTCGAATGCTTCCTCCGGCGTAAGCAATGATGTTGTTCCCGGAGACGGAACCGTAGCAGTGGATCAAACCGGTACGTCTGACACCAAAACGGACCGGGGTGAGGTCGTTCATGGTTCATCTTCAGATGGAGACAATGAAGATAACGGATCCGGACAGGCAGCAAATACGGACGTGGTCGTTCCTGATTACAGTAATACCATGATCGATTCCGTTCAGGATTATTATGATGCGGTAAAAGATGTGCTCTTAAAGAACAGCTCCAATCCCGTCACCCTGACCACGCTGGTGAAAGATACAGACCTGTATGATCAGATCTATGCTTCTTATACCAACGGGACGTACATGAATGCTTTTATGAAGGAAGTGGGACAGCAGAAAGGTGCGCGGGGCGTGCAGTTTGAGGTGGTTCCCGAAGAACTTCCGGATGGCAGCTGCAGGATGAATCATACCTTTACATTTTCCTATTAGATATGCTAAATTAAATCTTGTGTGTTTCGGCGGGTGGGCCGTCGAAAAAGATAAAAAACATCAAAAAAGGAGAGGGAGGAAGACATGGAAAAGTTCTTCAAAGTCAAAGAAAGCGGTTCTACAGTAAGAACCGAAGTTTTGGCAGGTCTTACAACATTCATGGCAATGGCTTACATTCTGATGGTCAATGCCGGTATGTTTTCTGATCTGCTGGGTGGAGAGGGGTATAATGCGGTTTATATCGCAACTGCCATTTCCGCCATCATTGGTACGGTGGTCATCGGCCTCTTAGCCAATCTGCCGCTGGCTCAGGCTTCCGGTATGGGATTAAACGCATTCTTCGTTTATACCGTATGCTTCGGATTTGGCCTCAGCTATGCAAACGCTCTGGTTCTGGTATTATTCGATGGTATTCTGTTCATCATCCTTACCATTACCAATCTTCGTAAAAAGATCTTCGAGGCGATCCCCGATGAGGTTCGCGTAGCGATCCCTGCAGGTATCGGTCTGTTTATTGCAATGATCGGTTTCCAGAATGCCGGCATCATCACACAGGATGCTTCCACCGGTGTTACTCTGGGTTCCTTCAATCTGTTCAGCGGCGCCGCTACCTGGGCTACTGTTATGCCCATGGTTGTTACCTTCCTTACTCTGCTGATCATCGGTGCACTTACCGCTCGTAAGCAGAAAGGTGCCGTTCTCATCGGTATCCTTGTTGGTGCAGTGATCTACTATGTGCTTGGTTTCACTGTTCCCGGTTTCTATGATGGTTTTGGTGCGAACTTCAGCTTCAATCCTTTTACCGCTTTTGGCGATTTCGCTGCAATCTCTTTTGGTAAGGTTTTCACCGAAGGTTTTGATTTCTCCGGATATCTGGCTGCCGGTCATACGACTACGGATCTTGTGATCCTGTTCATTACCACCGCACTGGCATTCTGTCTGGTAGATATGTTCGATACTCTTGGCACTCTGTACGGAGCATGCCACAGAGGTAACCTGCTGGATAAAGAAGGTAACATTCCCAACATGGAAAAGGCTATGCTGGCTGATGCTATCGCAACATGTACCGGTGCCATCTGTGGTACTTCCACCGTTACCACTTTCGTAGAGTCTTCCGCAGGTGTTGCCGAAGGCGGCAGAACCGGTCTTGCATCCATGGTGACTGCAGGTCTGTTCTTTATTGCAATGTTCTTATCTCCCGTAGCATCTCTGATCCCCGGATGTGCTACCGCAGCAGCTCTGATCTACGTTGGTATCCTGATGATCAACTGCGTAAGAAACATTGAGTGGACTGATACCGCACAGGCACTTCCCGCATTCATGACTCTGGCTGTTATGCCTTTCTCTTACAACATCTCCCACGGTATTGCCTTCGGCGTACTCTCCAGTGTACTGCTTAAGGTATTTACCGGTAAGGTAAAGGATGTAAAGATCGGCAGCTGGGTGATTGCTGTATTGTTCGTGATCATGTTTGTGTTCACCCACTAATCGCTCATATTTAGTACTTTTGAGCCGCCCAAACCGGGCGGCTCTTTTCCTCTATGGCATACGCCCAAAAGAAAGGAAACCGTAACATGGAAACAAAGATAATGCTGATGTTGTTTACAGTGATCTTCATGACAAGTTCGTCTTTTTCCGTAGAAGGAAAAGACGGAAACTTGTGGTATGTGCTGTATAATCTGATTTGCGGTTTCGGCTTTCTGCTGTATCCCCTTGGAAGGAATTTCTTTTCTCTTAATATTCGAAAAAAGATAAAATGGATCCTGCTTTTGGGGTATCTTCTTTCAATGGTCCTTATTCTTATAACGAAAACAGGCTGGCCCATTATCGGAAATGCGTTGATTAACGGAGTGGTCGGTGGATATGTGTACGATCGCATGCGGCTTGTGGAACGCGGAAAACGGGGGATGACCTTTGCAACCGCGTCATCCGGGGCTATTATCCTTGAGTTCCTGATGGAATGGATTCTTTCCGGGTGGGCCGAAAACCAGGATCCCATCATTGTTCTTGATCTTATTCTGATGGCGGTTATTCTTCTGCGCTTTTATCGTCCCGTTGAAGAAAGCGACATACCGGAAGACTTGAAGCTGTTTCGGGAGGAGAGAAAAAGAACGAAAAAATTGCTATTCAGAGCGGTCGGTCTCGCTGTTATTGTGATCTCCCTGCTTTTGATCGGTAATTACATGGACGGCTATTTGTTCCGGGAACAGCAGACGGATGCCAATGCAATCATGCATATTCATCTGTATAAGCTGTTCGGTATCGTTCCGGTTTATCTGATTATGGGATGGATTTGGGATAAACAGAAAAAATGGAAGATAACAAGTGTGATAACGATCCTGACGGCAATTCAGTTTCTTCTGTGGCCGGTTTACTTTTCCCTTTCCTCTAACTGGGCGGTTCCGTTTTTTATGGAGTTTGTTTCGGCCGCGGTTTTTCTTTCCTTTTTCATCCTCGAATATTGGGAACTGGCATCCCTGGTACGGGACGGAGAATGGCTTAGCGGATCCGGCCGGATCCTGGATCTTTTCATGACGGGGATAATGTCCTGGGCAGGCTTTACGTTTGGCTCGACGTTGCTGATTCAGGCACTGTTGGTGTTTGCCGTTCTTGTTCTTGCGGTCTTGATGTTTTGCCTTGGGGAATTTACTGTGCTTACAACGCCGGAGCCAGTCGTTTTGCCCAGGGAGAGCACAGGCTCTTTATTGACGGAAGAACGCATTGGTTCCTTTGTAGAGCATTATCGGCTGACGGAGCGGGAAGCAGAGGTGTTGACGCGCCTTCTTTCTACAGAGGAAACGGGACAGCAGATGGCAGAGGCCCTTTATATTTCCAGACGGGTACTGGTAAAACATACTTCTTCCATCTACGAAAAAACGGGCTGCACCGGAAGAGTGGGACTATTGCAGACCTTTTATAATTATGCTGCTTTTGGGGATGATAAAAAGGACGAGATATAAAGAGATTGCATGAAGGATAACAGTTGAACTGAAATCGACTGATATTTCAGATTGGCTCTACCTATTGTCAAAATATAATATAGAATTCCAAAAAAAGACAGATATGCTCAACTGAGACCTGTCTTTTTTTGATTCCAAACATGTAGGATATATGTGTGTCGGGAAACCTGCTGTTACCGGCCAGTGGTTTCACCGGCGTTTCGTGGGTACCGGTAAAAGATGTGTAAAAGGTTTGCATATCAAAAAAATGAAAGAAAGATGAGGGTAACGTATGATGAAATTGTTCAGAAAATGGAATGTACAAATTGCACTTGTTATGGTCGCTGCTCTTGTGCTGATGGTGATGCCTTGCAATAAAGCTTATGCAGCGACGATTAGTAATGCGAATGTATATTATGTTGATGAATCAAACCACATAGATGATACATTCACGAATGGATCAATTTCTGCGACGCTTCCGGAAGGTGCATCCTTCGGCGGGGGATCAATAACTATACATGTCGGTCCTTTTGATGAACCCGGTTTTCTAACAGTGGAATCCGGAAAAGTTCATATTAAAGTTAACTTCTTTGTTTCGGCGAGCGGTGATACTTCATGGCCGGATGCTCTTTCCGCTTCTTACAGCGGAAGCGGATATTCGGGTTCCTTATCTTGTAGCAAACAGACTTTTGCTTCAACATCGGCAAGCTACGAAGGAAGTATGGAAGTAGCCTCTGCCGGAGGTTCTTCATCCGTAGAAACCGAAACGGAAGCAGAGAAGCAGGCTCGTCTTGAGGAAGAACGAAAGTCCAGTCATTTTGAAGTGATTTCCACCTCCGGTGAAAAAATGGAATCGGAAGTAAAAGGTTCTTTCTATTATGAACAGGGAGCGGCAGTTGTGAAGAGCGATGATACGATCTGCAAGGATAAAGAGGAATATGCAGTCAATACATATGTCGCAAATGAATCTTGCCAGAGTGCTGCGTATGCATCCCTTACAGGTTATGCGACTGAAGGCGGATACACCGTTGCCGCAGCAACATCTTTTAATATTATTGACTTGATCAATAATCCTTTCTGTGCATCTGAATCATGGTTTGAAGCAAATGAAAATAACACAATAACAGGAAATACTAAAACATTTAATTTTTCGGACGGAAGAACCATTACAACAGATAAGTTTACAACGGCAAAAGCAGGGCTCACCAACGCGGTTGAAGGCAAAGTGATTGTTGTCGGCGTTACGAAAGGTGGCGTTGTATTTGCCCAGGAAGATCAGGATGATGATCCTTCTACTGTTACTTTTAACGCGCTTCTTGGTAATGGTGTATATGGTTTTCTAGTAAAAGAATAGTTAAAAGAGTACAAAAGAGGTTTCATATAAACAGGGCTGTCAGTTGGAAGACAGCCCAGTTTTTGATATACTAATGCTAGTTTGTTTATCTTATATGAAGGAGTTTTTTAACATGAGTAAAGTATATGACCGTCTGGAAAAATGCTATCAACAGGTTCGGGAACGAACTGACTTTCAGCCGAAGGTTGCCTTGATTCTGGGATCCGGTCTTGGAGATTTTGCCAGTGAGATCAAAGTGGAAGCTGAGATCCCCTACGGTGATATCGATGGTTTCCCCGTAAGCACCGTTGCCGGACATGACGGAAGATTTATCTTCGGATATGTCGGATCCGTTCCTGTAGTCT
>JAEEGL010028194.1_pt1 | contig 12760 bp, 13 predicted proteins | sample 9134231 | NCBI WGS metagenome assembly JAEEGL01 (sample SAMN16246548, study PRJNA631951) | gut metagenome | biome: gut microbiome; feature: rumen; material: fiber-attached | host: Bos | place: Iran: Karaj | collected 2018-10 | reverse complement strand
TGATGTCAATCGCTTAATTAACTATTTACCCAGTTTTCATAATTTTTTCACACTGTATTTTGTTAAATGATGCCGTACTGACAATTGTCCAGTTTTATCCCGAAATTAAATGTGGGGATCACGGTTTTTACCGTTATACGATACTTTACAGCACGTAATTCTACACTGCTCAACACCGGGATAATTTGCTTCTGATCCAAAACGGAGCAAATGAAAATCACTTGCCGGTCTGACGGAAAAACAGACATATTTACATTTTCATTAAGCGCCACTCTTGTTAGATTTGACAATAAGTAAGCGTACGGCAACCGGCAACTTGTGCATTATTTTGATATGTGTGAAAAATTCCCGCAAAGTCTTGACAATATCGCAAATATGATGTATAATATAGCAAATTCGCAAAGTCTAACAATTTATATATAGCTTTCCTTCACCCGGGCGTTATGCACCGGGACACGGAATGTGGGTGCGTGTATTTCCTTTCGGGAAGCACAAATCCCCGCGAGTCGGTCACTGTGAAGATTGTTTGTATCTCACGACACAAACAGTATAAGTCAGATACGTGGAAGGAGGCTGTGTTTCTGCCGTAACCGGAATCGCGTTTATTAAGCAGGACATACTATTTTTGTATGTCCTCATATTTTTGGCGCGCCATTTCGTATGGTAAGCGCCATTTTTTAATTTTCATTTCAGGAGGTAAACTTATGAAAACAGCAGTCATTTATTGGAGCGGAACCGGCAATACCGAGGCAATGGCGAATGCGGTAGCCGAGGGCGCGGGAGTTGAAGCGACAAATGTTGCCGACTTCTCGGGAAGAATAGCGGAGTATGACGCTATCGCGTTCGGCTGCCCCGCTATGGGCGACGAACAGCTTGAAGAAGCAGAGTTTGAACCGTTCTTCGCACGCATCGAAAGTGAACTTACGGGAAAGCGCGTCCTGCTCTTCGGGTCGTACGACTGGGGAACAGGCGACTGGATGCACGCATGGGAAGATCGCGTCAAGGACGACGGTGCGGAGCTTATCGACGAAGGGTACATCACCAACCTCGATGCAAATGAGACAGAACTCGGTGAACTTCGCGAGCTCGGAAAGAAGCTGGCCGGCATATGACCGACGGCGTGTACAATGTCGCGGTAACGATGACCGGCGGCACGGGCAGAGCGAGCATCTCCTCGCCGGTGCAGCTTACCGTAACGGGCGGCAGCATGACCGCGAAGGTCGAGTGGAGCAGCCCGAACTACGACCTTATGATCGTTGACGGGAAAGAGTTCCTGCCCGTGAATACGGACGGTAACTCGGTTTTTGAGATACCCGTTTACACACTCGACGAGCCGCTTTCGGTACAAGCCGAGACTGTCGCCATGAGCGAGCCGCATCTGATAGATTATGTCATCACATTTGACAAGTCGTCGCTCCCCGCGGAAAACAGTGTGAACATTCCGCTTATCGCAGGCTGTTCCGGAGTCGGTGTTGTCGTGATAGTCGGCGCGGTGCTTGCCGTAATAAAAACAAAAAAGAAGAGGAAATCATGATAAAAAAGCTGATATCCGCCCTGCTTGCAGCCGTAATGATCGCGAACCTCTGCGGCTGCGGGCAGGCTCCGGCGGAGTCGGATAAACCCTATATCATCGCGGGTCACAGCGAGCCTCGGAAACTCGAAAACACATATGCCGAGTGCTTCACGATCTATGAGTACGAGGGCGGCGACGCGATGATCACCACGAGTGACGGCGGCGCATACCTGATAACGGACAATGCCCCCGCGGTACTTGCGAAAAATATTACCGTGATACCGCGTTCGCCCGATTTGATATATCTTGCAGCAAGCGCCGTGATGTGCTTCTACGACGCAATGGACAGACTTTCGGATATACGCTTTTCGGCGACCGATGCAGACGACTGGTACATCGAAAACGCACGCGCAGCTATGGAGCGCGGTGACATCATCTACGCCGGGAAATACCGCGAACCGGACTATGAACTGCTGCTTTCGCAGGGCTGTCGGCTCTCGATACAGTCCACAATGTCCGAGCATGTCCCGAAAGTGCGCGAAAAGCTTGAAGAGCTCGGCATACCCGTGTTTGTTGACAGGTCAAGCTACGAAACTCACCCGCTCGGGCGCTGCGAATGGATAAAAGTTTATGCGAGAATGGCGGGCTGCCCGGAACTCGGCGAAGAACTTTTCGAAATACAGAAAAAGCATTTTGACGAGCTTTCCGAAACACAGTCGAGCGGGAAAACAGCAGTCTTTTTCTACATAACATCGTCCGGCAGGATAGTCACCCGAAAAGCCGGTGACTACATCGCGAAAATGATAGAGATGGCAGGCGGGAAAAACGTCTTCGACTTCATCGGCGACGACAATGCACTTTCGGCTGTGACGCTCGAACCGGAGCAGTTCTGCCTGCACGCGAAGGACGCGGATATCATCATCTACAACTGCAACATTTCGGGCGAGATACACAGCATCGCGGAACTTACTGCGAAGAACGACCTGCTGAAAGATTTCCGGGCAGTGAAAAACGGAAACGTCTGGTGTACGGGCAGAAGCGTTTATCAGGACATTATGAAGACCGGCGACATTCTCACAGATATGCACACGGTGTTTTTCGATACAGGTGAGAAAACGACATACCTCTATAGAATCAATTGATAATTGACAATTCCGGTGTCGCTGCGCGACTGATTTAAAATATGAAAAAAAGGATATTTTTCTCTTTTATTTTGCTGGCAGTTCTGACGGTGATGTTCATTGTTATCAGCATCCTTGCCGGCAGCGCGGACATATCGCCGTCGGACATCATAAACATTCTTTTCGGCGGAGGTTCTGATGAAACATCGGCAATGATACTGCTGAAAATACGGCTTCCGCGGACGCTTGCGGCGGCAGTTCTCGGCGGCGCTCTGGCGCTGTCGGGATACATGCTCCAGACGTACTTCCACAACCCTATCGCGGGGCCGTTCGTGCTTGGTATTTCATCGGGCGCGAGGCTTACTGTGGCAATTGCTCTGATACTCGCAGCGCGCGGTGCTGTTGTGCTCAACTCGGCACTGATGGCGGCAGTTGCCTTTGTCGGTGCCCTTATTGCAATGTCGGCGGTACTGCTGATGTCGTCGCGCATACGCAGTATGTCGCTGCTAGTCGTGTGCGGCGTTATGATCGGTTACATATGTACCGCAATAACCGACATAATCGTGAACTTTGCTGACGACTCGGATATCGTGAATCTGCGCGGTTGGTCGGTTGGTACGTTTTCGGGCTTCAAGTCTGAATCTCTCGTTGTCTGCGCGATCATAATATTTTCGGCACTAGCGGCAGTATTCTTCATGTCAAAGCCGATAAGCGCCTATCAGCTCGGAGAAAGCTACGCTGTTGACATGGGTGTGAACATCAAAGCTGTGCGTATTGCCATGATACTGCTGTCGAGCCTGCTTTCGGGATGTGTGGCGGCATTCGCTGGACCGGTGACATTCGTGGGTATCGCCGTTCCTTTCCTTGTGAAGATGCTGTTCGGAACAGCAAAGCCGATCGTGATGATACCCGCGTGCTTCCTCGGCGGAGCGGTGTTCTGCATTATAAGCGACATTATTGCGCGAACGGTTATATCCCCGTCGGAGCTCGGCATAAGCACAGTCACGTCGGTTCTCGGCGCGCCTGTGGTGCTGATGATAATGCTGAGAAAGAATAAAGAAAATGCTTGAAATAAGAAACCTGTGCGCGGGCTACGGAAAACGCGAGATCGCGCATGACATATCATTCACGGTGAATGGCGGCGAGATACTGACATTTATCGGACAGAACGGTTCGGGAAAATCCACACTGCTGAAAACGATCGCGGGTCAGATACCCGCGCTGTCGGGCGAGATGATAATAGACGGAGTGAGCGTTTCAGAAATGAAACGGAATGATGTCGCAAAGCTTGTCTCCGCAATGCTCACCGACCGTCCGAAAACCGATATGATGACCTGCCGTGACGTCGTTGAAACCGGAAGATACCCGTACACGGGAACGTTCGGGCTGCTCGGCGATGCTGACAAAAAAGCTGTAGCCGATGCGATGGAAATGACCGACAGCGCGGAACTCGCAGACTGTTTCTTTTCCGAGATAAGTGACGGACAGAAGCAGCGGGTCATGCTCGCAAGGGCTGTCTGCCGCGAACCTGAGATACTTCTGCTCGACGAGCCTACCTCGTTTCTCGACATACACTACAAGCTGACGTTCCTTGAAATGCTCGACAGACTTCGCAAAGAACGGAATATCGCAGTCTTAATGTCACTGCACGAAACGGAACTTGCCGAAAAGATATCTGACAATGTGATGCTGCTCAAGAACGGGTACTGCACAGGGATAGGAAAACCGTCGGAGCTGCTTGACAGAATTAAGCTCACGGAGCATTTCGACATTTCGGACGAACTTTTTGAGAAATATCACGGCTGAAACGGTGAAAACCGATTTCATATATACAAAAATCAGGAGGTAATATGATGAAACTGAAAAAGGTCGCGGCACTTGCGATAAGTGCTGCAATGCTCGCACTCGCGGGCTGCGGAGGAAATGCTCCTGCCGCAACAACGGAACAGACAACGACTACGACCGCTTCTGCGGCCGAAACGGAGAAGACCACTACGGCTGCTCCCGAGACGACTGCCGCGGAAACGACGGAGGAACCCGCCGAGGATGACACGGATGTTTCTGACAAGCCCGTGATCCTTACGGTAAGCTTTGGCACGAGCTACAACGACAGCCGTGAGAAGACGATCGGAGGTATTGAAACAGCGATACAGGACGCAAATCCCGACTGTGAAGTTCGCCGCGCATTCACAAGCCAGATCATCATTGACAAGCTCAAGGATCGCGACAAAATCGTTATCGACAACGTTGAGGAAGCATTTGCCCGCCTTGTCGCAGACGGCGTGAAGGATCTTACCATACAGCCTACACACGTTATGAACGGCTTTGAATATGATGATCTCATGGAAGTTGTTAACGCGAACGCCGACAAGTTCGACAGCGTTAAGGTAGGCTCACCGCTTCTCACAAGCGACGACGACTACACTAATGTCATTGATGCAATTACAGTTGCAACATCCGAATACGACGACGGCAACACCGCGATCGTGTTCATGGGACACGGAACAGAGCATGCTTCCAACGCCACTTACGCGAAGCTCCAGACAATGCTCACCGACGCAGGCAAGGCCAATTACTTCATCGGTACAGTTGAAGCAACACCCTCGCTTGACGATGTGGTTGCGGCAGTAAAGGCCGGCGGCTACAAGCGCGTAGTGCTCGAGCCGCTCATGGTAGTTGCGGGCGACCACGCCAACAACGATATGGCTGGAGACGAGGAAGATTCCTGGAAGACAGTCCTCACGAACGAAGGCTTTGAGGTGGTAACACTTATCCGCGGTCTCGGCGAGCTCGAAGCTATCCAGAAAATCTATGTTGACCATGTCAAAAACGCAGCAGCACTTTCGGGTGCGGCTGTTGCTGACGGTGAATATAGCATCTCCGTTGATACAGACTCGTCTATGTTTAAGATAGTTGACTGCAGACTCACAGTTGCGGGTGATAATATGACTGCGGTAATTACACTAAGCGGTTCGGGCTTCAACTATCTGTACATGGGAACCGCGGCAGATGCGGAAAAAGCAGCGGAAAGTGATCTGATCGCATTCGCCGAAAACGCCGAAGGCAAGCACGTTTATACTGTTCCCGTTGAAGCTCTCGACAAGCCCGTTAAGTGCGCCGCACAGAGCCTTAAAAAGGGAACATGGTACGAACACGAGATAATCTTCAAGTCTGAAAGTATAGCATGATAAATGAATTTGTTTACCGCGGCGGGAAATATCTGCGCTGCGGATATACTACTGGTTCCTGCGCAGCAGCCGCTTCAAAGGCGGCTGCTATATGCGTTTTATCGGGGCAGAAGATCACGGCTGTCGAATTACCGACGCCGAAAGGCATAACACTCACTCTCGATGTTCTCGAAGCCGGATTTACAGCAGATCATGCGAAATGTGCAGTAAAAAAAGACAGCGGCGATGATCCCGATATCACAAACGGCATACTCGTTTACGCAAAAGTCACAAAGGCTGAGCGCGGCATCGCGATAACGGGCGGCGAAGGCATCGGAAAAGTCACAAAGTCCGGTCTTGATCAGCCTGTCGGAGAATATGCGATAAACTCCGTCCCGCGAAAAATGATCACCGAAGCTGTTTCGGAAGTAGCAGCAGAATACGGATTTAACGGCGGATTTGAGATAGAGATAAGCATTCCCGGCGGCGAAGAGATCGCAAAGAAAACGTACAATCCGCGGCTCGGGATCGTCGGGGGTATATCCGTCATTGGTACAAGCGGCATAATCGAGCCTATGAGCAATGTCGCGCTCGTTGATACGATAAGGGCCGAACTTAATATGAAAAAAGCCGAGGGGCATGAAAACGTGTTTTTCACACTCGGAAATTACAGTGAAAATTTTATCGCGCGGGAGCTCCCGTTCGATGTTGAAAAAAGTGTCAAGTGCAGCAACTTTATCGGTGACGCTATAGACATCGCGCTTGAACTCGGCTTCCGCGGGATATTGATAACAGGACATATAGGAAAGCTGGTCAAGCTCGGCGCGGGTATCATGAACACCCATTCCGCGCAGGCTGACGGCCGGATGGATGTGCTCGTCACCTGCGGAGTTCTCGCGGGCGCAAAACTCCCGGTACTGCAAAAACTGCCCGACTGCGCTACAGTTGATGCGGCGCTTGACATTCTTGATGAAGCGGGATATATGCAGAAAACGCTTGATGTTCTCACAGTGCGCGCGGGATATTACCTTGAAGCAAAGGTCAAGGGAGCGGCTGAAATTGCTGCTCTGATGTTCTCGGACAAACACGGAATTCTTGTGAAAACGTCGTGCGCTGACGATATGATAAACACGATAAAGGAAGAATACAATGGTTGATTTTGTTGGCGCGGGCTGCGGTGCGGCAGACCTCATAACAGTGCGCGGTATGCGGCTTATACAAGACGCGGATGTGATGATCTATGCAGGTTCGCTTGTAAATCCGGAGCTTCTCGGATACGCGAAGAACGGCTGTGAGATACACAACAGCGCGGAAATGTCGCTTGAGGAAATTATAGATATAATGCGGATGTCGGAGCTTGCCGGAAAGCACACTGTGCGTCTCCAGACAGGCGATCTGTCGCTGTATGGGGCTTTCCGCGAACAGGCAGACAGGCTTGATGAACTTGGCATAGAGTACAGAGTCACCCCCGGTGTAAGCTCTATGTTCGGCGCGGCGGCTGCGCTTCGTGCGGAGTACACGCTGCCGTCAGTATCGCAGTCGGTGATAATCACACGCATGGCAGGACGAACGGAAGTACCGGAGCATGAGATCATTGAGAGCTTTGCTGCGCACGGTGCTACAATGGTAATATTCCTCAGTGCCGGAATGACCGCGGAACTTTCGGAACGGCTGATACAGGGCGGTTACGCCCCGGAAACTCCCGCCGCGATAGTTTTCAAGGCAACATGGCCGGACGAGCGGGTGCTTCGCTGTACTGTCGGAACGCTTCACGAAACCGCCAATATCTGCGGGATATACAAAACAGCGCTTATCATTGTCGGAAAGGTTCTCGGAAGCGACTACGAGCTTTCAAAGCTTTACGACAAAACTTTTGAAACGGAGTTCAGAAAGGCGGAAAAATGAACGTTGCGATAATATCCTTCACCGAAGACGGGCGAAGGATCTCGGAACAGCTTGCGGTGGAAATACCGGACAGTACACGCTTCTGCTTCCACAAGCACAGCGATGAAAATGCGAGACCGTTCACTGAGTTGTCAGTGTTTATTATGGATATTTTCAGCAGATACGACGCCCTTGTTTTCGTAAGCTCTGTCGGGATAGCGGTCCGCTCTGTCGCTCCGTACATTCGTTCGAAGCTCACCGATCCTGCCGTTATCGCGCTTGATGATTGCGGAAAGTTCGCAGTCTCGGTGCTTTCGGGACATCTCGGCGGTGCAAATGAACTTACAAAAAACATTTCGGAGATCATTGGAGCGGTACCGGTGATAACAACATCCACGGATGCGCACAGGCTTTTCTCGCCGGATGTTTTTGCGAAAACCAACAACCTTGTGATATGCGATATGAATGCTGCAAAACTTGTTGCGGCGGCAATTCTGGACGGCAACAAAGTAGGCGTAAAATGCACATATCCGCACTCAGAAACTCCTGCGGAACTGACCGAATGTGACAGTGGGAATATCGGGATCTGCATTTCCGGAAATGCTGACGAAAAGCCGTTTGATACAACGCTTGATCTGCTGCCGGAAAATCTGATAGTTGGTATCGGCTGCAAAAAATATACACCATGTGAAGCGATCAAAAAGCATATAATGAGTGTGTTTACGGAAAACAGGCTTGACATCCGCAGACTTGTATCGGTCGCAACGATTGATATAAAAGCAGAAGAACCGGGGTTGATCGCTTTTTGTGAGCAGTTCGGGCATCCGTTGAAAACATACACTGCGGGAGAGCTGATGAGCGTATCGGGCAGCTTCACACACTCTGAATTCGTCGAAAAAACTACAGGATCTGACAATGTCTGCGAACGTGCTGCTGTCTGCGCCGGCGGTAGGATAATAATCCCGAAAACCGCTCGTAACGGCATTACTGCGGCGGTTGCGGAGATGCCCGTTTATATTGACTTTGCAAAGGAATGATTTTATGCTATACATAGTAGGTATCGGCTGCGGAAGTGCTGATGGATTGACAGACGAAGCAAAAGCCACGATAGAACGCAGCCCGCTGATAGTCGGATATACGGTTTACAACGAGCTTCTGCGCCCGCTGTTTCCCGATAAGAAATTCTATGCGACAGATATGAGACAGGAAAAAGAGCGTGTCATATTTGCGCTTGAACAGGCTGCATGCGGTCTTGATGTTTCGCTTGTATGCAGCGGCGACGCAGGAGTTTACGGGATGGCTTCACTTGCGTTTGAGCTTTCGGAAAACTACCCGAAGTTGCAGATAAAGGTCGTGGCAGGAGTAACCGCGGCGCTTTCCGGTGCGGCATTGCTCGGTTCGCCGATCAGCAATGATTTCACAGTCATCAGTCTGTCCGATCTTCTGACGCCGTGGGATATCATCGAAAAGCGCGTTGAAGGCGCTGCAATGGGCGATTTCGCGATAGCTATTTACAATCCGATGTCGCATAAACGTACCGATAATCTGCACAAGGCGTGCGGGATAATACTGAAATACCGGTCAGCGGAGACCCCATGCGGCATCGCAGTAAACATCGGCCGCGAGGGGGAGAACTGCAGAATTCTCACGCTCGACGAACTTCAGAATTCGGTCGTGGATATGTTTACAACAGTGTTCGTCGGAAACTCTCTGACACGCGTGATAAACGGAAAACTCGTTACACCGAGAGGCTACAGGCTATGAAGAAAATACTCATTTTCGGCGGCACGACCGAGGGGCGCGAGCTTGCCGGGTGGTGCGCCATGAACGGGATATACGTGGATGTTTCGGTAACTACCGATTACGGCGCGAGACTTCTCGGAAATGATGATATGGTGAATGTATTCACCGGAAAGCTCGACTGCGGTGAGATGAAAACTCTGATAAAAACGGGTGGATATGCGGCTGTTGTTGACGCAACTCACCCCTACGCGACCGAAGCAACTGCGAATATAAAGGAAGCTTGCAATTGTACCGGAATGTGCTGCTATCGTCTGATCCGTGATGAATGTGAGCTTTCGGGAACGTGCGTTGAAAATCTCGACGAGCTGATAACAGTTCTGAACTCGACGGAAAAGACGATACTCAGCACTCTCGGCAGCAAGGAGTTTTCGGTTTTTACAAAAGTGAAAAATTATAAAGATCGCGTGTGGTTCAGGGTATTACCGACGACGGATATTGCAGAGATCTGCGAAAGATACGGTTTTGATGAAACCCATATCATTGCAGAAAAACCGCCGTTTTCGGTCGAGGCAAACATTGAGCATTTACGAAAGAGCGGGGCGGAAATACTTGTCACTAAAGAATGCGGGATCAAGGGCGGATATCCGCAGAAAATCGCCGCGGCAAAGGAATCGGGGGTCGGGACGATAACCGTAAAGCGACCTGCAGACAGCGGATATTCACTTAACGAATTAATGAAAATTATAGGTGGAAACTTGTGAAAATATACATTGTTGGTATAGGTATGGACGGCGAAAAAACGCTGACCGCCGAAGCGAAAAACGCAATAGAAAACGCCGATCTGATTATTGGTGCAAAGCGCATTACAAAGCCGTTCGCGTCGCTTGGAAAAAACATTTTCGAGTGCTGGAAGGCTGACGATATCCGTTCGCATCTCGACAGCTCCGATTGCGGTACGGCAGCGGTCCTTATGTCCGGAGACTGCGGTTTTTTCAGCGGCGCGGAAGCCCTTGTAAGGTATCTTCGGGAGTATGATACGGAGATCATTGCGGGCATTTCCACGCCCGTTTATATGTGTTCAAAACTCGGTATTCCGTGGCAGGATATGCACTTTGTAAGCCTTCATGGAATAGATGCGAATATCGCGACGAATGTGCGGAGATATGCAAAATGTTTTTTTCTGCTGGGCGGAAGCGCTACACCCGCCGATATCTGCAAACGGCTGTGTGAATACAGTTTGAGCAGTATCACGGTACATATCGGTGCGCGGCTTGCATACGCGGACGAGCGCATGATCAGCGCGCCTGCGTGCGAACTTACGGAAGTGAGTTGTGACGGGTTATGCGCGGTGATAACAGAAAATCCGGTGCCCGAAAACCGCACTTGTACCGGCATTCATGACAGCAGGTTTGAACGCGGGAATGTGCCGATGACGAAATCCGAAATTCGCGCGGTACTTGCATCAAAGCTCGGAATATGCTATAATGATATTGTTTGGGATATCGGCTGCGGCACCGGTTCGGTCAGTGTGGAATGTGCGCTCGCGGCGTATGACGGAACGGTTTTTGCTGTTGACAAAAACGATGAAGCAGTTGCTCTTACTAAGCGAAATGCACGGAAATTCAGCTGCGACAATATCCGCGTCATAAACGGGTCTGCACCCGATGTATTACCCGGACTTGCGCGTCCCAACAAGGTTTTTATCGGAGGTGCGAATGGCAATATATCTGCGATACTTGACGCAGCGTATGAAGGTGACAATTCCCCGGAAGTCGTTATCAGCGCTGTATCTCTCGAAACGCTGAACGAAGCCACAGCATCCATGAAAGCGCATAATATGACGCCGGAAATAACGCAGATATCGGCGGTACGTTCGCGGGTGCTGGGAAGTCACACCATGCCTGACCCGCAAAGCCCGGTGTTCGTCATTGAAGGTGGTCCGAAATGAGACGGATAATTATAGCGGGAACGAACAGCGGATGCGGAAAGACGACGGTTACCTGTGCAGTACTCGCTGCTCTTAAAGCTCGCGGAATGAATGTTTCGGCGTTCAAGTGCGGCCCCGATTACATTGACCCCATGTTTCATCGTGAAGTGATCGGTGTGCAGTCTCACAATCTTGACAGCTTTTTCTGTAACGACGACACGCTGAAATATCTGCTTCATGAACATGCACAAAACAGCGATATTGCTGTCGTCGAAGGAGTTATGGGGTTCTATGACGGAGCTGACGGACGCGGCTCGGCATACTCGCTTTCGCAGATAACAGACACGCCCGTAGTTATAGTGACAGACTGCCGCGGTATGAGCGATTCGATAGGTGCGGTCATGCGTGGATTTCTTGACTACAAGCATCCTAACAATATCGCCGGGTTCATCTTTAACCGACTCCCCGAACGACTTATACCGCTTGCAAAGAAGCTTTGTTATGACCTCGGGACAGGGTATTACGGCTTCCTGCCAAAAACGGATATTACAATAGAAAGCAGACATTTAGGACTCGTAACGACGAGCGAGATCGCGGACATAAAATTAAAATTACAGAAACTTGGCGAGTACGCTGAAAAGTACGTTTGTTTAGATGAAATTTGCGGAATACAAGCACCGGTATTCCCGGATTTCAGAACTCCGGAATTGTCGGAAAGCAGTGGCGCAGAGCCTGTTATCGCTGTTGCCGAAGATCGTGCTTTCTGCTTTGTTTATGATGATAATATCGAACTGCTGAAAAAGTTCGGCTGCAGGATACGTTATTTTTCGCCGCTCGACGAAACGAAAATTCCCGAAAACATAAACGGTCTGTATCTGTGCGGAGGCTATCCCGAACTGTATGCACAGAGGCTTTCAGCGAACACCGAAATGCTTAAAGATATTCGTGAAAAGATATCAGCCGGACTTCCGACGATAGCCGAGTGCGGCGGATTTATATATCTTCACGATAAATTCACAGATATGAAAGGAAACGAATTCAACGGTGCGGGAGTAATACACGGAAAGGCCTTCAGAACAGACAAATTGCAGCGCTTCGGGTATGTTGAACTGTCCTCTGAATGTGACAATTTGTTGTGCCAAAAGGGCGGGAAATTCCGCGCGCACGAGTTCCACTATTTCGACAGCACGAGCTGCGGCTCGGACATGACCGCGCGCAAATCTGACGGGCGCGAGTGGAAATGCGTTCACGCGAACAGCGCTTTGTATGCGGGTTTTCCGCACCTGTACTTTTACTCCGACACAAAAATTGCCGGACGATTTGTTTCGGCGTGCATGAATTTCAAGGAGAAAAATGAAAAGATCAACTGAAATAGAACCTGCCGACAAATCCGCATATAATGCCG
>JAEEGL017280976.1_pt1 | contig 12761 bp, 7 predicted proteins | sample 9134231 | NCBI WGS metagenome assembly JAEEGL01 (sample SAMN16246548, study PRJNA631951) | gut metagenome | biome: gut microbiome; feature: rumen; material: fiber-attached | host: Bos | place: Iran: Karaj | collected 2018-10 | reverse complement strand
CGTCACTCTCGCAATAATCACGGTTCACACACTTCATGGCCAGCGAGTCAAACTTGAAGATATGCGCAAAGCCATTACCTGCAACTTGTATCGGGGTTCCGCTTCCGCCTGTATCATAGTCCATGTGAGAGGACACGCCAGCATCAAACATCAACTGGCCAATGGCCATTTTCTCATCTTCACTTAGGAACCACGAGCTGGCATAGGAGTCTTTCATCAAATTCCAGTCATAGGTGCTGTTGACAGTAACTAATTGGCGATAAGTGCTACCCCCCATCGTGTAGTAGCCCTTTCCCTCAGCTTTCTCCGGATAGCGGTAGAAATAGAGGATTTGTGCCATTGCCGTTGCCACACATCCGGTTGGGGCATTTTTGGTACCAATCTTTGGGCATAGATAGTTAAAAGGATCACCCTGCCCCCACTTCGTAGTCAGCAAGGGCTTGACAACCTCAGGTTGGAACACTTCTTCTGTCGCCCGCTGCGCTCTAAATGTATATACTTCCCCACACTCCAGCGTGGAATTAATATTAGCCAACCACCATTGCAGGCCACAGGGGATATTATGTTTGTCGTAAGGAGTATGCGAATAACCTAAGACAGCAGGGTTGCTATCATCCTTACTGACAACAACAAATCCTTTCACCGAGCCCAATATAGCATAGTTATCTGTCTCGTCTAATATCACGACATCCTCATTAGCATTCTGGTCATCAATAACCCGCTGAGCAATTTTCTGCATCTCAATGGCCTTTCGAATCTTTGCAAAAGACGGAATGCCAAAAACAAGTAACAAAAGAAGCAATTTGGTTCTGAGCATAGTTAAATAGTAAAATAATGATTAAAAAAGGAGCGCACAATACTACATTATGCGCTCCTCGTTTAGACTTTTTGATTATTTCTGTCCAGGCCAACCCTCAGTCCACTGGAAAGCGAAGGCAAATCCGGTATAGTAGCCTTCACCGTTTTCCATGCCAAGCATTTCGCACTCGTAAACATTTTCAGAGCACTTTACGATACAGTATGTACCCTCATATTGTGCAAGCCATACAAAGATGTCAGTGTATCCACCATTTTGATAGGTAGCAACATAGCCATTTTCATCATACACTAACTTAATGGTGTTGTCACTATTATTATAGGTAAACTGTATTCCAGTATCGGAACCTCCCTTATATATAGTAGCCCAAGGCTTCACAATGCGATAGAGGCTTGTTCCCTCTGCATGCTGAATAGCAACACCTTTGGCAGCAGAACCATTCTCACTGAAAGTATAGTCCACAAAGGTACAACTACCAGCAGATACCCAATTATAGTCAGAGTGTATCGTAATGACAGTTGAGATATTCTGTGTCTTGGTAATCGTATCTGTTGTAGCCACATCCTTTTCGCTCAGAGTCAGCGTATAGGTGTAGTCCGTACCCTTGGCCAGATTGTCGGCCTTCACGTTGATGATGGCAACACCCTGACCTTCAGCAAAAGTTACCGTGCCATTGGCATCATTGGTAAAGATGCCTTCTTCACTGGCCGTTGCTGTGAAATTAGCAGTATAGCTACCATTCGTCATCGAGCGTATGATGCGCACGGGGATGGTAAGTGAGCTTTCAGCTGTTGTCACCGTTGAAGGCTTTGCTGTTTCAAAAGAAACATTCTGGTTCATGGGGGTATATTTATCACCCATCACATCCGTGTTACAAGAGGACAGACCTCCCATCAGGACAACGGCAAGACCTAAAAAATACTTATTGATCTTCATATTTCTTTTTTTACTTTAATCTGTTAATCCTTTTTCTTGATGATAATTACTGAGGATAGTCACCTGTCGGGTTCTGGTCCTTGCTCTCGTCCATGTTCTTGTTGCCGTCGAACTCGGCCTTGGGGATAGTCAGTACCCATGTGTAGCTTTCAGGATCGTCAGTAGCCTTATTTGACAGTAGCAGACCGTTGGGCCAGCCCTGTGCGGTAGTGCGCTTGAAGCCCTGTCTCAGACGGCGGATGTCATACAGGCGTCCACCCTCACCCCACAGCTCAATGCGGCGCTGGTCGATGATGGCCTCGCGCAGCGAACCGGTGCGGTCGCTGGTCAGCTTACCCATAGCCGTGCCGGTCTTGGTGCAGTTGTACTCTGGGTCACGGGTCTGAACGAGGGTGTTCAGATACTGCTGTGCAACGGCATCGTTGCCATTCATGCACTCAGCCTCGGCAGCAATGAGGTACATCTCCTCAATACGCATCCAGATGTAGTCACCCAGATAGGTCTGAATGTCGCTGAAGTGGAACTTCTCCTGCTGGTAGGGGTTGTTCTCGTCGTTGGGATTCCACCAGCAGCGGCGACTGTCGTTTTCACCCATCAGTTCGTAAGTCTCAGAATTGATCTTCTTGGGAGCGCGTGAGTAGCCGGCATACATATCAGCTACGGCATCCATGTGGGCAAAAAGCGAAGCGTAGACGCCTGACTGGTCTGCAATGATGTTGGCACCCCACATGACGTTGGGTGAGTTGTAGGTGTTCATGAAGTTTGAGGAGTTGGCCTTGAAGGCAGAAGCCTGTACGGGCTGGATTTTGTGCTTGCCCAGCTTGATGGCCTTCTCTGATGCCTCGGCTGCCAGGCTCCACTCCTCCATGGTCAGGGCGATACGGGCCTGCAGACCCAGGGCTACGGGATAGGTGATAAAGCTGTTGTCCTTCTCCATTCCCGTGTTCTGGCTCTTCTCCAGATACTCGACAGCCTTGGCAATGTCCGCTTTCATCTGGTCGTAGACCTCCTGGTTGGTAGCACGCGGATGACCCGTGGTCTTGGCGGTGGTAGGCTCGTTATAGATAGGCACACAGGGGTCGCTCTCGTGTCCCTTGTAGGTACGGGCGAAGTACTGTGCCAGCATCCAGTAGCTGTATGCGCGGACACCGTAGGCCTGTCCGAGGATATACATGCGGTCGATGTCCGCATCGGTAACGTCCACGTCCATGGCAATCAGGTAGTTGGCATTGGCAATCCATGTGAAGCCTGCATACCACAGGTCGTACGAACGCCAGGCAGAGCTGGTGTAGCGTGCCTTGACGTTGTAGGCGGCGTCAAACCAGAACCATCCTGAACCCTGTGCGGCCATGATGTGGTCGTCACCCATGATGTCGGCACAGAGGTTATATGCAGAGATTCCGAAACACTGGTGGGTGTTTCCCGTCGTTGACCATCCTGAAGTGTACATTGAGCGGTAGATACCGTTCAGCGAAATCATGGCAGCGTCGTTGCTCGCAGTCATAGTCTGGCCTGACACGGCTGTTGTGGGCGATGTTTCCAACTGGTCGCTGCAGGCGGTAGTGAGCGTGGTGAGAGCTGCACCGATAAAGAAATATTTAAATAAGTTTTTCATCACTGTAATCCTTTCCTTTTAGAAGTTAATGTCAAGACCAATTGTAAAGTTCTTGTTGGGCACGTATGAATAGTTGGTGCCGTTACCGCTCAGGTTATACTGGGGATCCATACCCTTCAGGTGAGTGAAGGTAACCACATTGTCGAACGAAGCATACAGGCGTACGCTCTCAAGATAGGCCTTGCGGGCATAGCGCTTGGGCAGTGTGTAGCCCAGCGTGATGTTCTTGATGCTGAAGTAAGAGGCATCAATCAGGTAGTTGCTGGTGGTGACAACCTGACCGGCAAGCTCTACACGAGGAATGTCGGTAATGTCGCCAGGATTCTGCCAGCGGCGCAGGATGTTGCTGTTCCAGGCATTGCCGGCATAGAAGTTCGCCATGCTCGACTCGTAGCGTGAGTCGGCAACCTTACCGCCGATAGAGTAGGTGGTCAGGAACGAGAAGTCGATGCAGTCGAACAACTTCAGGTCTGTCGAGATGCTACCGTAGAGGTCAGGTGTGCGCTTGCCCTCGAAATAGCGGCTGGCAGAAGCCTTGCTGTAGTCGGTGCTGATGTACTCCTTGCGCTCGGTATACTCCACGATGGGGTTGCCGTCGTCGTCCAGCACTACGTTGCCCGCAGCGTCCTTCTGGTAGACGTCAACGTCGTCATATACCCAGTAGAGCTGTGCACCTGTTGCGGGATCGACACCTGCCGAACGGGGCATGTAGAATGTATGGATGTCATAGCCTTCCTTGATGATCTGGTGGCCGTTCATGATCTGGTCAGTCTCGCCAGTGAGCTTCAGCACCTTGTTGCGCTGGGCAGTACCCATCCACGTCAGGTTCCAGACGACGTCCTTGGTCTTGACCAGCGTGCCGCTGACCATGAACTCCCAACCCCAGTTACGCATGTTACCGACGTTGGCGTCATATCCTGTGAAACCGGTTGACAGAGCCATCGGGTAGTTCAGCAGCATGTCCTTGGTCTTCTTGTTGAAGTACTCAATGCTGAAACGCAGACGGTTGTCAAACAGGGCACCTTCCAGACCGATGTTCAGCATGCCGTTCTTCTCCCACGACAGGTCCTTGTTCTCCAGGGTCGACACGAAACCACCGATACGGTTGGCGTTAGGATAACCCAGTGAGTAGAGGTTCTGCCATGCATAGTAGGTACCGATGTTCTCGTTACCGCTCTCACCGTAAGAAGCCTTCAGCGACAGGTTGCTTACCCACTTCACGTCCTTCATGAACTCTTCGGCAGAGATACGCCAGTTGGCACCTAATGACCAGAACGTACCCCAGCGGTTGTCCTTGTAGAAGCGTGAGCTACCGTCCGAACGCAGAGAAGCGTCGAAATAGTACTTGTCCAGGTAGTTGTACTGGATGCGGCCCAGCCAAGACTCGATGGAGTGCTTCTGCTGGTAGGAGTCAGCGTCGTAGAGGGTTGCGGCAGGGCGCAGCTCGTCGATACCGTCGACGATGTTGGCCTTGGCGGCATACAGATAGTCGTATTTGTACTCATAGTACTCATGACCTAACAGGGCACCGACGGTGTGGTCGCCGAACTTACGGTTCCAGGACAGCTGCTGACCGAAGGTGTAGGTCTGGTAGCGCTCGGCGTACTTGTAGATACGGCCCAGGGCGTTCTTGGCATTACCGTGATACTTGTTCGAAGTCTCAGTGGTCGTTGAGTTGATGTAGTCGATACCCAGGTTGATGTTGAGCTTCAGACCCTTGGCCCATCCGAAGGAATCCTTGTCGGAACCGAAGGTCACATAGGTACGTGCGCTGGCGTTGTCATTGTTGCTGTATGACTTGTCGAGCGACAGGTCACCCAGGGCGTTGAAGTCGTTGGCTACGGGACGTCCGCTCTCACCATAGTCGTATATGCGCTCACCGTTGGCGTCCAAAACATCCTTGCCATCGGCATCCTTCAGGTATGTAGGATAGATGGGACCCATGAACTGGGCTGTGTACCAGGGGTTTGATGTCTGTGTGTCACTGTATTGGTTGTACTTTGATTTGGTGTAAGCCAGGTTCGTGTTCAGTCCGGCCTTGAACCAGTCGGTCACCTGAGAGTCCACATTGACACGGGCAGAATAGCGCTGGAAACCGGTGTTCACCAGGATACCGTCCTCGTTGATGTAACCCAGAGAAACCATGTAGTTGGTACGGTCGGAACCACCGTTCAGCGACAGGGTGTGCTCGTGACGCAGGGCACCCTTGTTGTAGATGGCGTCATACCAGTTGTCGTCATAGGCCGACACGGCGTCAGGACGGATCTTGCCCGTAGCGGGGTCAATCAGGGTGTCCCATGTATAGTTCTTGAAGGGATTGTACAGCTCGGGGTTGGTGCTACCGCCCAGGGTAACGCCCAGGTCGCCGATGGCCAGGCCTGTGGCTTCGTCACGGCCGTAGCCTTCATTTGCATAGCCGTTGCGCAGGGCCTCGAAGGTCAGCTGTACGAAATCCGACTGACCGACCAGGTCGTAGTTGGGAATACCACGCCATGACCAACCAACGGTATTGTGGAACTGAACCTGAGGACGGCCTTCCTTACCCTTCTTCGTGGTGATGATGACGACACCGTTGGCAGCACGCGCACCGTACAGTGCCGATGCTGAAGCATCCTTCAGCACGGTCATCGACTCGATGTCCTGGGGGTTGATGGCGCTGATGCTACCACCGTAGGGTACACCGTCAACAACATACAGGGGGTTGTTGCTGGCATTGATGGAGCCGAAACCACGAATGACGACAGAAGCGCTGCTGCCCGGCTGACCACTACCACTGGTGGTCATCACACCAGTCACCTGACCGTCCAGGGCCTTGGTGGCGTTGGTAATAGGACGTGAGGCAATCTTCTCGCCACCCACGGCGGCGGCCGAACCCGTGAACGACGACTTCTTAGCCGTACCGTAGGCCACGACGATCACCTCGTCCAGCGCCTTCTGGTCGCTGGTCAGCATGATGCGCATGTTGGGGCGAGCACTGACCTCAATGGGTTCCATACCTACATAAGTGATGCGAAGAGTCTTCTTGCCTTCGGGGAGCGTCAGCGAGAAGCGTCCGTCAGAGTCTGTTACAGTACCGACCTGTGTTCCCACTACGAGGACAGAAGCGCCGATGACCGGATGTCCGTCGTCCTGAGATGTTACGGTACCACTAACCTTTGTCTGGGCCACGGCCATTCCTACCATGAGGAACAGGCAGGCCAGAAGCATTGTTAATCTTTCTTTCATAAATCTCTCTCGTTTTGTTAATATTGATTTTAATTGTCTATTATATTATGTTTGCGTACATTAATAAATATTGAATGAAGGCTCCCATTCTCTGTCGGCCTTGCTGGGCAGCGTAGCACGCAAGAATGCGCGGACGCGCGCCCACCTATTAAAAAGACCGTGCAAAGATAATACATACTTTTCTAAAAAACGAATAAATTTATAAAAAATGCACATTTTTATGCAAGAAATTAACAAACAAAGCGTTTTCCTACCGTTTTTATGTGATAAAACCATAAAAACCTTGCATTTTGTTAAAGGACTTTTTCTTGTTTGCCTAGCACATCCGAAATTACCAAAAATGGCCAACTGGCGCGCGTGAACTAGGTGACGCATCGCCGAAGTCAGGAATCTCAACGATTTCCTGTTCTGTTTTTTTGGCAGATTCGGATTTTATTCCTATTTTTGCACAGGATATGAGAAAGATTATTGGAATTTGGACGATTGCGTTGCTGGCGCTGACTGGATGCAGCAGCAACGATGGTGACAACAGCACCATATCGGTGGCGACAACAACGGTGGAGCTGTATTCTGTGGTCAACAACAGTAACACGGTGACGATAAGCGCCTCTGGTCAGTGGACTGCCTCGTGCAGCGCCAAATGGGTGACCTTCTCGCCAAAGAGCGGTGAGGCCGGAAATCACACCATCACCATCTCAACAACTGAGACCAACCGAACCAAGCAGGTACGGACGGCCCAGCTGGAGGTTGTAGCTGGCAATTCCCGCCAGTCCATCACTATCAGACAGCGCAACGAGTATGCCATATTCGACAAGGAGAGTATCACCATACCAGCCGAGGGGGCAACGTTGAGAGATGTTGCCTTCACGACGAACCTGGCTCAGGACAAGCTGTTGGTCTACTCATCACTAGGGAGCGACGAATGGATAAAGGTGAGCTCATCGGGAAACGACATGACAAGGGCTGAATATAATATGGTGTTCAACCCCATAACTGTCGTGGCGAATACGGATAAGACCCCTCGCGAAGCGGCTTTCATCCTTGCTATGGAGGGAAAGGATAAAGAGACACTGTTCCTGGACACCCTCTTCATCCATCAGGAGGGGCTTAGCAGCGACTACCGCTCGACGGACTTCTCTGAAGACGGCAAGGTGACGCAACTGAACAAAGCTACCATCGGACGTGGCATTCCCATCGTGCTGATGGGGGATGCTTTCACTGACTTGGAGATTGCTGGCGGAACCTATATGGAGGTTATGAACCAGACCATGGAAAACCTGTTCAGCGAAGAACCTGTCAAGTCGTTGCGCGATTACTTTGATGTCTACGTCGTCACTGCTGTCAGCAGCCAAGACATGCCAGGCAGTAATTACTCGACGGCATTCAGCACTGTGCCACACGTCAGCGACATGGGTATTGATGTTGACGAGAGCAAGGTGGAAAAATATGTCAAGAAGGTGAACGGCATTGACGCAAGCCATGCGCTGGCCGTGGTGATTCTGAACAGCAATCTGCACAAAGGCGTTACCTACATGTATGCTGGCAGCAATAACAGCACCAGCTTTGCTATTGCCCTCTGTCCCATCACTGAGAATCTTGGGAGCGAAGCATTTCGCGAGGTGCTAGTACACGAAGCCGTCGGACACGGTCTGGGCAAGCTGGCCGACGAATATGTCAATTCAGAATATGGATCAGCAACGGAAGAGGACATCAAGACCCTGAAGCGGCAACAAGAGCAGTATGGCTGGATGCTGAACGTTGACTTGGAGAAAGATGCCGACAAGGTGCTCTGGCGACAATTCCTGTCTGACGGCCGCTATCGTGCTGAGAACCTGGGTGTCTACGAAGGTGCTGCCACCTTCTATAAGGGCGTGTTCCGCTCGTCGGAGAACAGCATGATGAGACTAAACGATTCGCCATTCAATGCCCCCAGCCGTCAGGTCTTATATAATAAGGTGATGAAACTGGCTCTCGACAAAGAGCCTACCTACGACGAGTTCTGCGAATTTGACCAGGCTCATCAGCCAACCCTGTGGGACTACAGCACGCTCACACGCAATGCCAGCAAACGAAACGCGGAGATACCTTTGGCACCTCCGCGCATCATCTATCGTTGAAGAATTAATACGCTGAGCTTATTTCACCAGAATGACCAGATAGCGGCTGGTCGACCAGAACTGTGAGGGGTTCTCGATGCGCAGGATGTACTGCTTGTTGGCGTCCTGCTCCAGACGGTAGCTCGATGCGGGGTGGTCGGTCAGAATCTTGGCAGAGCGGCTGTACAGCTTGATCTCCTTGTCCACGCGGATGTCAATCTTCGTGAAGTAGTCCTGGTTGAAGTTCGAGCGCAGCACCTCGCCGTCCGACAGGATGTTCTGCTCCTTCAGCTCCTTCTTGGTGCCGAAGACAAACCAAGCCGTGTGCAGCTGCTTGTCCTGCTTCGAGATGGTCTGCGACTTCTGTGTCGACTCCTCGCTCAGGTTGCTCACGTTGGTCTTCAGGTCCGTCACCTGGGTCGACAGTTCGCCAATCTGTACGTCCTTGGCCTCCAGCTCGGCTATCAGCGACTTGATCTGCGCGTCCTTCTCCTCCATCTCCTTCGTCAGGTTCTCCAGCGTGCGCTTCAGCTGGTCGGCGTTCAGCGTGCTCTGTCTCAGCTGGTTGCGCAGCTTGTTGATGAGCTCGCGGTTCTGCTGCATGGTCTGCTTGATGAACTGCATGTTCTCCTGGATGCGCTCCTTCATGCTGGCACCCTCGCCCTGGCGGGCCACGCTGACGCGTTCTTCGGCGGCGCTGATGGCACGGAAACCTTCCTCAATGTCGTTGAACGTCGACATCATGTCGTTGATTTCGTTGTCCTTCTGGGCAATGATGCGGGTCAGCGAGTCGCGCTCGGCGGTGTTCTGCTGTTTCTCTGCCTCCTGAGGCTTCTGGTTGCAGGCGGCCAGTGCCGTCATGCACAATGCGAATACTAATAGCTTTTTCATTGTTCTTTTTGTTTTATATTGATTCTACTCTTTTTTTCTCGTTACTCCGTTCATGACTCATCCTTCTTACCCTCCACCACGATGACAAACTCCCCGCGGGGCTCGTGGGCGGTGAAGTGTGCCGTCACCTCGGCCAGCGTGCCGCGGACGCTCTCCTCGTGTACCTTCGATATCTCGCGGCACACGCTCACCTGGCGCTCCGTGCCCAAGACCTCGCCCAGCTGCTGCAGCGTCTTCACCACGCGGTAGGGCGACTCGTAGAACACCATCGTGCGCTCCTCGTCCACCAGGCGCTGTATCCGCTTCTGGCGCCCCTTCTTCTGGGGCAGGAAACCCTCGAAGCAGAAACGGTCGCAGGGCAGTCCGCTCGACACCAGTGCCGGAACGAAGGCCGTAGCCCCCGGCAGCGTCTGCACCTCGATGCCCGCCCGCACCGCCTCGCGCACCAGGAAGAACCCCGGGTCGCTGATGCCCGGCGTGCCGGCATCGCTGATCAGGGCCACCGTCTGACCCGCCCGCAGGCGTTCCACCACGGCCTCCGACGTGCCGTGCTCGTTGAACTTGTGGTGCGACAGCAGGTGCTGCTGGATGCCGAAGTGCTTCAGCAGGATGCCCGATGTCCGGGTGTCCTCGGCCAGCACCACGTCGGCCTCTTTCAGGATGCGGATGGCGCGCAGCGTCATGTCCTCCATGTTGCCCACAGGCGTGGGTACAATGTACAGTATGCCCATTTCGGGGGCAAAGGTACAAATAAGTGTGCGAAAAAACAAATTTATTTGAGCTTTTTCAAGCACCAATCTTTTTTTGCATGCACAAAAGCGAAAAAACCTCCCAATATATTTGGTCATCTCAAAAAAACGTCGTACCTTTGCACCCGCATTTTCGGAAGAGATGCCCCGATCCGCTAGCTCAGCTGGTAGAGCACAACACTTTTAATGTTGGGGTCTTGGGTTCGAGCCCCAAGCGGATCACCAAGTCGGGTATGCAGGAAATCCAATAGCGGTTTCCTGTTTTTTTTCTCCTCTCTTTTTCCGCTTTTCCGTCTTTTTCACCATCTGTTGCGTGCAATTTTGCGTTTTTTGTTTGATTATTGAATATTATTTTGTATTTTTGTGCCATCAATATCGCAAACCTTCAAACAACTTAAGACAAAATGAACGACAAGAAACTCATCCACAGCGCCAATCCCATGGTGTTGTTTCTCGAGAAACCATCGGCCCAGTTCACCAAGGCCGACATCATCGACTACATCGTCAAGAACGACATCCGCATGGTCAACTTCATGTACCCCGGCGGCGACGGCAAGCTGAAGACCCTCAACTTCGTCATCAACGACCTGTCCTACCTCGACACCATCCTCAGCTGCGGCGAGCGCGTCGACGGCAGCAGCCTGTTCTCCTTCATACAGGCAGGCTCCAGCGACCTCTACGTGCTGCCCCGCTACCAGACGGCATTCGTCGACCCCTTCGCCGAGATACCCACCGTCACCATGCTGTGTTCCTATTTCGACAAGGACGGCCATCCCCTCGAGTCCTCCCCTGAGCATACCCTGCACAAGGCCGCCGAGGCCTTCCGCCAGGTCACCGGCATGGAGTTCCAGGCCATGGGCGAGCTCGAGTACTACGTCATCTCCGACGACGAGCAGGTGTTCCCCGCCCAGGACCAGCGCGGCTACCACGAGTCCGCACCCTATGCCAAGGCCAACGAGTTCCGCCAGCAATGCATGAAGTACATCGCCCAGGCAGGCGGCCAGATCAAGTACGGCCATTCCGAGGTCGGCAACTTCTGCCTCGAAGGCAAGAACTACGAGCAGAACGAGATCGAGTTTCTCCCCGTGCCCGTCGAGCAGGCCGCCGACCAGCTCATGATAGCCAAGTGGATCATCCGCAACCTCGGCTACCAGCTGGGCTACGACGTCACCTTCGCCCCCAAGATCACCACCGGCAAGGCCGGCTCCGGGCTCCACATCCACATGCGCATGATGAATGACGGCCGCAACCAGATGCTCGCCGACGGCCAGCTCTCCGAGAGCGCCCGCCGCATGATTGCCGGCATGATGGACCTCGCACCCGCCATCACCGCCTTCGGCAACAAGAACCCCACCAGCTACTTCCGTCTCGTGCCCCATCAGGAAGCCCCCACCAACGTCTGCTGGGGCGACCGCAACCGTTCCGTCCTCGTGCGCGTCCCCCTCGGTTGGGCAGCCGATGTCAATATGGCCGCGCTCGCCAATCCCCAGGACGCCACTCTCTCCTCGCAGCCCTCGCCGCTCACCAGCGAGAAGCAGACTGTCGAGATGCGTTCCCCCGACGGCTCCGCCGACCTCTACCAGCTCCTTGCCGGCCTGTGTGTCGCCTGCCGTCACGGTTTCGAGATGCCCGACGCCCTTGACGTAGCCCGCAACACCTACGTCAATGTCAACATCCATGCTGCCGAGAATGCCGACCGCCTGGCCACCCTAGCCCAGCTTCCCGACTCGTGTGTCGCCTCCGCTGCCTGCCTCGACCGCCAGCGTGCAGTCTTCCAGGAGCACGGTGTCTTCTCCCCCGCCATGATCGATGGCATCATCGCCCAGCTGCGAGCTTTCGACGACACCACCCTGCGTCGCGACATCGAGAACTCGCCCGAGGAGATCCTGAAGCTCGTCACCCGCTATTTCCATTGCGGATAGTCGCTGCTCTCCCTGCAACACCCCATATTTTATTCACCAGTAGCCCTGCCTTACCGTGCAATAAGGCAGGGCTATTTTATAAATAGGTATGAGAATTGCTTTTACAATATAAAAATTTCTTTTTTTTACGAATGCTCTTTTAATAGGAGATGATACATATTTATAATATAGAATAATATGTTGTAATTATGTTTGTTATGTAGATTTAGAATTTATCTTTTGTTTAAAATGTATTTTTCAATAATAATTATTCATTTTGTCTCATTTATTGGTCAAATTCTATAAAAATTTGTGTAAGAAATAATTTTAATATACAAAAAATTTGTTCGTTTGAAAAAAATTGTTACTTTTGTGGGCAAATAACAAAAAGATTATGAAAAAAGATCACTTACTACTAATCTTTTCAATCTGTTTCGGATTGACTATGACTTCGTGTGAAAAGACGCTCGTTTCGGAGGATGAATCAACTCCCTCTTCCAAGTCTGAGCAAGGTGAAAGGAATTCGCTGCT
>JAEEGL016890938.1_pt1 | contig 12761 bp, 11 predicted proteins | sample 9134231 | NCBI WGS metagenome assembly JAEEGL01 (sample SAMN16246548, study PRJNA631951) | gut metagenome | biome: gut microbiome; feature: rumen; material: fiber-attached | host: Bos | place: Iran: Karaj | collected 2018-10 | reverse complement strand
TACACGGACCGGCCTGCACCTGAGGGCCGTGGGCGAGAGCCCCGCCACCGCCGACGCCGCCGGTATCAACGTGGTGAAGTACAAGTACGTGGCCACCTGTATCGGCAGCATGATTGCTGGCCTGGGCGGACTTTACTACGTGCTGGATTACTCCAACGGCATCTGGTCCCACAACGCCTTCGGCGACAGAGGGTGGCTGGCCATCGCCCTGGTCATCTTCACCATATGGCGCCCCAGCGTCAGCATCCTGGCTTCGATCCTATTCGGCGGGTTGTACATCCTGTACCTGTACATCCCCACGGGCATGGAGATGGCCATCAAGGAGATCTACAAGATGTTCCCCTACATCATCACGCTCCTGGTCCTGATCGTTGTGTCCCTCCGCAAAAAGCGGGAGGATCAGCCGCCCATGTCCCTGGGCCTGCCGTACTTCCGCGAGGAGCGGTAACCAAATAAACAACAAAGCAGCAGGTTTTCGGCCTGCTGCTTTTTGATTGTCAAAATGGTTATTCTCCGTCCTGGATATGGAAACCGTTCTCCCACAGGAACCGGATAGCCAGCTCCGGCCAATCCAGCACCCCATCGCTGACGGGCGGCAGGTTATCCCGGCGATAGACGAGATCGTCCCCCGTAGCAAGACCGTGACGGCCTGCGGCGAACACATGGAGGGAGAAGGGCACGTCCTTTTCGGCCAAAGCGATGGCCAGCCGCATGGTTCCATCCACGGGGACGGAATCGTCCGTACGCGTATGCCACAGGAATACCGGCATCATATCCCGACGGACCAGCCGATCCAACGAAAGCCGGGCCATGAGCTCTCGATCATCTCCGCACAGATTCACAAAGCTGTCCATATGCGTCCTACCCTGAACGACCGACACGGGATAACACAGCACCAAAGCATCCGGACGGATAATGGCCGGCGATCCGATATCCGATATCACGTCATCATCAAACATTGTCCCCAGTGTCCCGCACAAGTGGCCTCCTGCGGAAAATCCCAGGGCCGCCACCTTATTGCGATCAACGTGGAGTTTGTCGGCCTGGTCGCGGATAAAGCGCATGGCCATGGCCGCCTCCCTCAGCGCCACGGGGAACCGGGAAGGGGCGCAGGAATACTCCAGGATGAAGCAGGAGAATCCACGGCTGAGAAAACGCATGGCTACGGGTTCTGCTTCTCGCGGCGATACCCACTGATAAGCGCCGCCCGGCAGGATGAGGACGGCCGGGAACCGTCGATCCGGATCGACCTTTTGGATCGGCTCCAGGGCATAAACAGCCAATCGTCCCCCTTGGCCCCGCTCATCCTGCGGGTACAGTTCGTATAGATCGACCGTCTGTATACGGATCATCCTCTTGCCTCCATGCTGATCGAGAATGTAATCAGTGTACCTGTTTGCAGAGGATGTGTCAATCGATCGCAGCAAAAAAGCGAAAGCGGACCCGACGCCCGCACTCCGATGCTATCCTATCTCCCCCGATCACTCCATCCATCCGATGCTCATCGGCGGCCAGATCCGCGCCACCACTTCCCCCATGACCTGATTGACTTGTATACAGCCGATCAGACTGCTGCGGCTGTCGATGCTGGTTTCCCTGTGGTCACCCAGCACGAACAGGCTGTCTGCCGGTACGGTGAAGGGAAAGGAAAGATCGCAGGTGCCCACCGACTTTTGAGACACATAGGGCTCGATCAGCTCGGTCCCATTCACATATACGTTCCCTGTATCGTCCATGTCCACCACGTCCCCCGGCAGACCGATAACGCGCTTTAGAATCAATCTCCCCTGGGCGTACATGCCGCACAGCTCTCCCGCCCGTATGGTATCCTGCTTATGCAAGACCAAGATATCTCCGTCCCGCAAAGTGGGCTCCATGCTGCCGCCGGAGACCTCCAGCACCGGCAGGAACAACAGCAGGAGCATAACGCCGCTCAGGATGGTCAAGATGAGCGAAAGCAGAAAGGTCAAAAAGGCATTCCGTCGATGGGCTTTCCGGTCCAGTTTCCTCCTCTCCTCCTTCACCTGGCTCAAAGTCGGAATGGCTTGTCCCCGCTGTGTCTGGAATATCATGAAGCTTTCCCCTCCCTGTCCAGATCGGTTGCTCCTTCCGCTCGTGCTTTCACTCCCGTCAGATACAGAGACGCTGTTTCATCTGCAGCTTCAAAGAGCCCTGCGATCACAGCCGATATCTCCGCAAGGGTACCTGCCTGCGCCACGCGCATCGAGCGATCCTTCAGCCTTGTTCGAGACTTTTCCAGCCTTCGCTCCAGCTTCTCCTCCCTTCGTTCCAACTCATAGATGATCTCGATCAGTTCCCGTCTTGAATAGTGGCGACAGTCTTTGCTCCTCATGAAACACCTCGCATTCTTTAAAGTAGCAACCCCACTATAGCAACCCGTTCCGCGATCATAAACGGTGAACTTTTCTCATCTGCTGCCGCGATCTGTCGAAAAGGGCATCGGCATCCACCTATCGACAGCATCTAAACGAATGGCTCACATTATTATCTTGATGAAAGTTTTCAGCGTAAGACTTGCAAAAAACCGGATATATGATACTATAATTGTAAGAGAAAGGAGGCAAGATGATGCGCTTACAGGAATCCGGAGAAATGTATTTGGAAACCATCCTCATTCTTTCCGAAAAACTGGAGCATGTGCGCTCGCTGGATGTGGCGGAGCATATGGGGTTCAGCAAGCCCAGCATTTCCCGTGCCGTGGGTCTTCTGAAGAATGCCGGGTATTTGCAGATGGACCAGACCGGATACCTAACGCTCACCGACTCCGGCCGCATCGTCGCCGAAAAGATTTACGAGCGCCACAACATCCTATCACAGTTTTTTATCAGCATTGGCGTGGATGAGAAAACGGCTTTGGAAGACGCCTGTAAGGTGGAGCACTACATAAGCGACACTACGTTTGACAAGATCAAAGCTTTCGCAAAGAAGAACCAGACCTGAAAACGCATCGGCAGCCTTTGGGTTGCTTTTTTTGAACAAGGAGCTTCATATGGATCGCATTATTGATTACGTTCGATGGTATTCTGACATAACCTTTGAGCAGCTCCCCTTCAACGAGGTGGACAACCTCGTGTTTTGTGGGCTGTCGTATTGGAAATTCCCGGAAATGGGCTGGGCGCGCGGGAAGAAGCACACACTGCGGGAGTGTTTTGAGCAGCTTAACGGCGAACCTGTGCAGATGATGACCACCGAGAAGGACGAGACCATGCCTGACTTCGTTCGGTACGCCGCAGAATCCCGGCGTTTCGGCGATCTTTATGTCAGCGATTACGTGGACGAGTTTTTCCCCGAGGTGCCAATCCAATTCTCCGCCATCACCTTCTATTTGGATAGATTCACGAGATACATCGCCTTTCGCGGCACCGACAGCTCTATCGCCGGATGGAAGGAAGACTTCATGATCAGCTTCACGCAAACGAAGGCCCAGGAGCTTAGTTTGGCGTATCTTGATAAACATATCCGCCCCGGTCGATCCTACTATGTGGGCGGACACAGCAAGGGAGCCAATGAAGTGCTTTATGCCGCTGCCCTGCTGCCCAAAAAGAAGCGGTCCCAGTTGAAGCATCTGTTCATCAACGATGGTCCGGGGTTCTGCAAGGAAGTGCTGGATCCGAAGCTGATCAATCCCATCAAACGCATTTCCACAGCGATACGGCCCGAATTCTGTGTGATCGGGAAGATCTTCGAACCCAAGCTCGACGACGTCCGCATCGTGAAAAGCACGCAGAAGGGGGGCATGCAGCATTCCATCTTTTCCTGGGGCATCGAAGCCGGCAATCTTGCCTTAGCCGATGCATACGACCCCCGCAGTATCGCCATGGACACAGTTTTCGACCGATGGATGGAAAACGTTTCCCCAGACGAACGCCGCACCTTTACGGATAATATTTTTGGCGCATTGGAAGAGGATGGTTCCCTGACTCTGTCTGACGTGCTGGACAAGTGGCCAGCCTCCATCGAAAACGTCATCGTGTCCATGTTGGACGCAGACCCTGCCACAAAGGATACCATACTGAAACTGCCGGAAGCCGCCATTCAAGAGGAGCTGAAGGCCGCCGACAAGGTGACCACACGGGTCAAGCAGGAAATCGCCCATCAGCCTTATTTGTTGGATGCAGCGCTCGGACTTATCGGTTTGCTGCTTTTGCTGCTTCCCGTCAAGGTTTTCGACATCTTCCTGGCCGCCCTATTGTTCCTCGTTTTTGCCGCGGAGACTACGTTCACCGTTCGTCGGCTGATCCGTAATCACTGGAACACTCGGGAAGAACGAATGCGCATTCTGCTGTGCATCGTTTTCCTGGTCATCTTCCTCCTGATCCTAGTCAAGGAGCAAGCTTTATTCGTGCTCAGCTCCGCTCTCTTTGGCGGTATCCTGCTGTTCTATGCTTACTTCAATGCATCCAAGCTGAAACAAGATCAGCGGTTTAGCGCCTTCTTCTGGCTCCATCTTGTGGAAGCGATCCTGTTTGCTTTGTGCGGCTTGTTCATTTTGGTCGCGCCCCAATGGATGATCCACTGGTATTCTATCACCGTAGGCATCATTCTGATCTTGGACGCCGCCATCCACGCCATAATACGCCTGTTCAAAATCAAGAACGAAAACTGACCCATCGATCCGGAGGAGGCCCAAATGAAGATCACATTTATTGGAGCGACCCATGAAGTGACCGGCAGCTGTACTCTGCTGGAAAACGACGGAAAATACTATCTCGTGGACAAGGGCATGGAGCAAGGGGTGGATTTTTTTGAGAACATCCCCCTGCCGATTGCTCCCGATGAGATTAGCGCCGTGTTCATCACCCATGCCCATATTGACCATACGGGCATGCTTCCCAAGCTCTACAAGGATGGATACCGCGGGCCGGTCTATGCCACATCGGCGACCTGCAGCCTCTGCAACATCATGCTGCTGGACTCCGCCCATATCCAGGAATCTGAAGCCGAGTGGCGCAACCGCAAGGCGACCCGCTCCGGCGACGAAGTGATCGAGCCTCTCTATACCGCAGACGACGTGCGCGGATTGATGCCTCTCTTTCGCCCCTGCTCCTATAACGAAACCATACCCGTAGACCAGGGGATCGAGATCCGATTCACGGACATCGGCCATCTGCTTGGTTCCGCCTGCATCGAAATCTGGATGAAGGAAGGCGATACCGCCAAGAAGATCGTCTTCAGCGGCGACGTGGGGAACACGGATCAACCCATCATACGGGACCCGCAAACGGTTGCCGAAGCCGATTATCTCGTCATTGAATCCACCTATGGAGATCGGCTCCACGAACCCTCGGAGGGTGTCGACGTCATTGCTGATTTTGCCGCCTACATGCAGCGAACACTGGACAGGGGCGGCAACCTGGTCATCCCTGCCTTTGCTGTGGGCCGTACCCAGGAACTGCTGTACGGCATACGGGAGATCAAGGCCAGAGGCTTGGTCCATGGCCACGACGACGCCCCGGTGTTCCTGGACAGCCCCTTGGCCCAGGAGGCCACCGCCATCTTCCGGGACTGCGACGAATCCTATTTGGATGAGGAAGCCCTGGAGATCCTCCATCGGGGAGAGAACCCCGTTTGGTTCGACGGACTGGAGCTGTCGGTGACCACAGAGGACTCCATCGCCATAAATAACGACCCGCGACCCAAAATCATCATCTCCGCCAGCGGCATGTGCGACGCCGGCCGGATCCGCCATCACCTTAAGCACAACCTGTGGGACGCCAAGAACACCATTCTATTTGTTGGATACCAAACGGTAGGCACTTTGGGGCATTCCCTGCTCCATGGGGCCAAGCATGTGAAGCTCTTTGGCGAGTCCATCGCTGTCAACGCAGAAATCTGCTCCCTTCACGGCACCAGCGGACACGCCGATCAGCAAGGGCTCCTGAACTGGGTCAAAGGGTTCACCACATATCCGGGTACTATCTTCGTGAATCACGGAGATGCGGAAGCCTGTGAATCCTTCGCTGAACTGCTCCGCACCTCCTTCCCGGCCGTCGAAGTGATCGCCCCCTACTCGGGGACGGAATATGATCTGGCTGAAAGCAAGCTCCTGTTTGCCGCTGAGGGCAAACGGATAGAGAAGCAAAAGCAAGTCAAATCGAATCCGCTGTTTGAGTCGTTGAAAGCCGTTGCGAGAAAGTTGTTGGAGCTTATCGACGGCATGAGCGGGCGAAGCAATCATGAGTTGAAGACCATTGCCCGGGAGATATCCTCCATTATTGACGAACACGAGCTGTGATCTGGTGGGGACGACAGAAAACGACGGAGGCTTTTCCTCCGTCGTTTTTGTGTTTGTTGCCTGCTTGTAAAAATATTATCAGCGGAGAAAGATACGCTTCCCGCCTTTATAAGCCTGTACCATTCCTATGCGCTGAGCGCTGGGAACAGACGATTTAAGGTCTTCATACATACTGTCTGCGTCTTCGGGGGCGCATGCAATCAACAGGCCACCGGAGGTCTGGGGGTCGAAAAGCATGTCCTGAACGCTCAGATCGATGCCCTTCAGATCCACCGCCTTCTCTGCAAAGGTCCGGTTGCGATAGGCGCCGGCAGGGATGATCCCGAGTTCGGCAAATTCTCTGGCTTCTGAGATAAAGTCCAACTTGGTCGTATCGATGACGGCCTGGGTATTGCTGCCCTCCATCATCTCAAAGGCATGACCCATAAGGCCAAATCCCGTAACATCCGTGCAAGCGTGTACCTTATGCTTCATCATCACGTCACGAGCGGATCGGTTGAGCGTGGTCATAAGCTCGAACATGCGCTTCTGCCCTTCCCTGCTGACCATATCCGCTTTCGCCGCTGTGCTTAGGATCCCAATGCCCACCGGCTTTGTCAAGAACAGCACATCCCCCGGCTGTGCTCCTGAATTGGTCAGCACCCGATCGGGATGGACGAAGCCAGTGACGGCAAGGCCATATTTCGGCTCATCGTCATGGATGCTGTGTCCGCCGGTGATCAGCGCTCCCGCTTCATAGACCTTGTCGTATCCCCCCCGCAGGATATCATGGACCGCCTCCATGGGCATTTTTTCCGGCACCGCCATGATGTTCAAGCACAGCTTGGGCTCCCCGCCCATGGCGTACACATCGGAAAGGGCATTGGTAGCTGCGATCTGTCCGAAAAGATAAGGATCATCAGCGATAGGCGGAAAGAAATCAACGGTTTGCACCAATGCCAGCTCGTCGGAGATCTTATAGACCGATGCATCGTCGCTGTGGTCGAACCCAACCAGCAGGTTTGGATCGGAATGGACTTTTATATCCTGCAATAGTTGAGCCAGTACCCCGGCTCCCACCTTGGCGCCGCATCCGGCGCATTTGCTTAGTTTTGTTAATTTGACCGTTTCCTTTTCCATCGCATTATCCTCTGTGTTTGCTTGCATGGATAGTATAGCATGGCGGTTTTTCTTTGTAAACCTTACGAAATGACGCCTTATCCACCCTGTTGGGTGGCATTTTTATTGGTGGGGGATGTAGGGACTCGATTCGCGCCTGTGGGCTTGGTCGGGGCTTGGCTCTCAGGCTCCACAGGAGCCTGATTCACTACCAAGCCCTTCGAGTCCCTTTTACTATACCAAAATTACCACCCTGTTGGGTGGTATTTTTATTGGTGGGGATGTAGGGACTCGAACCCTAGACCTCTGCGATGTGAACACAGCGCTCTAACCAGCTGAGCTACATCCCCACGCGCAAGCAAGATTATACAGCATCGTTTCACAATTTGCAAGTCCTTTTTTTGAAAATGATCGGCACTTGTTTCAAAGGCGTTCCTGTGATATTCTTGTCATATTGAAAGGCAGGTGAACGAATTGAAAGCCAATGATGTGAAACAAATCCTGAAGGATACAGCGTTCCCCCACACCGCGGCCAGCCCCGAGGAAATGAAGTGCTTGGAATACCTGCAGGATAGATGTGCAAAGATCGGATTGACCACCCGAGTAGAAGGGTTCCCTATCGAACGTTCGACCATACGTTCCGCTTCCCTGTCCGTGGATGGAAAAGCATTCCCCTGCAAGGCATATATTGGATGCGGCAGCGGAAAGATAGAGGGCCCTCTGTATTATCTAAGAAACATGGATGATCTGTCGCTGTCCCTATGCAGGGATCATATCGTGCTCACGGATCAGCCGCTGAACATGTGGAACTATCAGGATATCCTCAAAAACGGCGCGCTTGGCTTTATCACCTTCACGGGCCGCTACAGCTGCCCGGATCGGGACATCGATCAGAAAACCCTGCGGCCGGCGACCAGTTTGGGGAAGAAGCTCCTGGGCGTGAATATCAATGTGAAGGATGCCATGCAGATCGTAGCGAAGGATGGACAGCGGGCCTGCATCGAGATCGATCAGGAGATTTATGACGCCGACGCTCACAATATTATAGGAGAGTTGCCGGGCGAGATCGACGAGTGGATCGTGCTGACGGCTCACTATGATTCCACTCCCCTCTCCTGCGGCAGCTATGACAATATGACCGGCTCTATCGGCATCCTGGGTGTTGCTGAACGGTTTGTGAAATCGCCTCATAAGCGCGGTCTGCGCTTCATCTGGTGCGGAGCTGAAGAATTGGGACTCCTGGGATCCAAGGCGTACTGCGCCGAACATGAATCCGAGCTGGAGAAGGTGGTGCTGAACATCAATTTAGACATGATCGGCAGCATCATGGGCAAGTTCATCGCCTGCTGCTCGGCGGAGGAGCGATTGGTTACCTTCCTCGAATATACGGCGGACGAGCTGGGCTTCCCCATCGCCGCCCGCAGCGGCGTCTATTCCAGCGATTCCACGCCCTTCGCGGATAAGGGCGTGCCCAGTCTGTCTTTCGCCCGCATCGCGCCGCCCACGGCCGGTTCCATTCACGAGCGGTACGATACGCCCGCCATCGTCTCTCCGAAGCAGGTCGTGGCGGATACGGCGTTCATCGCCGATTTCACCGGTCACATGGCCAACGCCGTCCGCTGCCCTGTGAAGCGGGAGATCCCGGAAAAGATCAAGGACAAGCTGGACATCTATCTGAACCGGAAACGTGCCCCCAAGTCTCAAGATTGACCTATGGAAGCTGAGTAATAAAAACGGACGGTATCGCCGTCCGTTTTTTATGTGAAATGTAACGCTTACTCCTCCGGATAATCATCCTCATACCGAGGGCGAGGCGTGCGCCTGGTCTTTTTGCCTTTTTTGCCATAGAATATCTTCCAGGTGCAGATGAGAAACAGGACGCCAAGGATCAAAGCCAGGGCAGCCATGATCACATCCAGATACTGAGTGACGATGACCTGCTCACTGATAAAGTGCAGCATGGGGTTAAAGCGATCCAGGATGTAAAATACTATATACACCACAGAGCAGACAATGGCGGCATTGGCGATGATCGTGGATACGACCTGAAGCCAGCGAGGTACGGATTTTTTCTTTTTCATAATCGTTAATTCTCCTTTACCGGTTCAGCGATATATACGATGTCGGCTGCATCTCGATCGTTTCGACCGTAGTATTTGCCGTTGAAATACATGGCGGAAGAATCCCCACCGTCCATGTTATATGCAGCCTTCAATCCCATATCGGCGCACAACATGGAAAGCTCTACAAAAGTCATGCCGCGCTCCTTGTCTCGGCCATTCACAACAAAGAAACAGTAGTGGCCGGGCTCATAGTATCCAACCACCGTACGGGGATTTGCTTTGCCCAAGGAGGAATTGAATTTGGTCTTAGCTGCGCCGTTTTCATCCAAAAGCTCCGGGCCAAAGTACCACATCTGCAACGGGTTGCGCGCGAGGATGGCGTCTGTGTCGATCTTTTCCTTCTTGTAGTCGATGGTTTCCATGGTGCCGTCTTCATACAGGATGCAAAGATCGCTGGATATGGTTCTATTATGCTGGATCTCCAGACCGTTGCGGATGAACCAGCCGTGTTTGCCGATATAGTTGATGAACAGATCGGTGTTGACCGCCAGGATGCCGTTGTTCGCCTCACACATCTGCTTGACTCGTTTCGTATCCTTGGTACGCGTCACAAAGGCTGTTTTGAGGCAGTTGATATCCTGGATATAGATATCCGCCACTGTGTAATGCACGGTGTCGCTTTTGCGATCACCGATCTGAGCGCCGCAGGAAGAGCAGGTTCCGGGTGCATCCGCGGTATGTCCGCATTTGCCGCATACATATCCGGTCTTGTTCGACAGCTCGATGGCGATGTTCTCGCTGCGATACTCCGCATCGTTGGAAATCACTTCACCCGTGGTGAACTTCTCGGCGAACTTGCCCTTGAGCAGTCCGCTGGGCTCCGGCGTGGGTTCCGGAGTCGGCTCTGGGGTCTCGGCGGGTTCCGGCGTATCGGTGGGCTGCACTGCCGCTCCTTCCGATGTCTGGGGGTTGGCCGGCGCATCGGTAGGCGCGGGCGTGTCGGTAGGCGCGGGCGTGTCGGTGGGCCTGGCCGTGGCCGTTGGCGCAGCCGTGGCGCTGACGACGCTCAGACTGTCCAAGTCGATCTCCACCGGTTTCCAGGGAAAGAAACTGAATACCTGGGCGCAGACCAGATAGGCCATCACGCAAAAAGCGCCAAGATCGATGAGGACCATGCGCAGGATACGTTTTTTACTGGAACGTTTCATTACTGGTTTTTATCCTTCACGAACACATATTTACGCTGGAGCACGAAGCTCATGGGATAGACGATCAACTGGACGATGATGTAGGCGATCCATTTTGGAATGCCGCATATGGCTGTGAACAGGTACAGCAACCCATAATGGAAACCGAATATAAACACCGCCAGCACCACATATCGAAGGAAACTGGTCTTGTTGGCTGCCTCGAACACCATAACTTTGTTGAGATAGTAGTTGAGCACCGAGCTCAGTACGCGGGAAACAGCTGTGGCAAACAGAAGCGACAACGCCCAGTTCTTGGTCATCCAGGACAGGAGCAAAAACAAGACATACTCGAACAGAAAGCTCAAAAAGGAGGAACTGACGAACATCAGGATCATCTTGTAGATGCGCCAGCCATCTCTGAGAGCACGGAAGTGGGAGGAAGCGTTGTCCTCGATATACACGGTCTCGATGGGCACCTCCACGATGGGGATCATCTCGCGGCAGCAATAGAGCAGTTGACTGATCTCATATTCGTACCGATCTCCCTTCAACGAGAGCATGCGAGGGATGTTTTCCCGGGAAAAGGCGCGAAGACCGGTCTGGGTGTCGTATACCTTCGTGCCGGTAGAAATAGCAAAGACAAATCGAGTGATCGCGTTGCCGGCCCGACTCTTGAAGGGGACTTTGCCTGTGAAGCGACGGGAGCCGGTGACGAGCGCGTCCCGATGGGTCCGGAAGGTCTCGGCCACCCGAAGCACGTCATCGGGCAGATGCTGTCCGTCCGCATCCACGGTGATAACGCCCTCCGCCTCGGGGAAGTTGTCGTAGATATACCGAAAAGCCGTCTTCAAGGCGGCGCCTTTTCCCCGATTGACTTCGTGATGCAGCACGGTGACCTGATCTTTTTCGGCGAGAGCGGCAAACAGAGGCTGACAGTCTTCTCTGCTGCCGTCGTCCACGATCACGATGGGAAAATTGGTCTTGCAAATCAATGTGTCCACCACACCAGTCAGCTTTTCATCCGGCTGGTAGGCAGGTATAACGATCATCATATGGTTCTGTTTCTCCTAAAAACTTTCCTCATTATACCACAGTGTCTTAAAAAAGAAAGAGGAAATAATCGGAACATGTCACAGATTTGTAAACTGTTTGTAATATCAAAGGAGTATCGGTAGAAAGAACGCCCCTTCCAGTATATGATAATGCTGAAAGAAAGGAAAACATCTATGGGCAACGTATCCAATAAGAATAAACGCATCCGAACCTGGGCCCTTCTCTCCGCCGTAGCCATCCTTGCCATTGCGCTGGGAGTGCTGCTGGGCGGGAAGATATCCGGCGTGCTGTTTTCGGGGCAGGATCTGTTCACAAACGACGGCAGGATGGCTCAGACCACGCCTGCTCCGATCCACGTCACCGAGGCGCCGGTCCAGTTGCCGACATCCGTTGCCACCGCCGAACAATCGTCCATGCCGACGTCGACCGCCGAGGTGATCGCCACCCCCGTCGCCACCGAAAACGCCTATGAAGAGCTGGCCAAGGTGGCCGATACTGATATGATGAACGGCATCGTCAACATCATGTTCATCGGTGTGGACTATGAACCGGCCCGCATCGACAAAAGCTGGTATGGCAAAGGCGGCAACTCCTTCCACTCCGACGTAATGATCGTCTGTGCTGTCAACTTCAACGAAAACCGTGTGGATCTCATCTCCCTGCCCCGCGATACCTACGCCAACATTCCCGGCGTGAAAGGGGTATATAAACTCAACGCTTCCCTCAACTGCGGCACGGACGGAACCAACTACGGCATCTTCTGCGAGAATGGAGAGGGATTCGAAAAAGTCTGCGAAGCCGCCGAGTGGATGCTGGGCGGGATCAGTGTGGATTACTATTATGCCGTGACCATGGAATCCGTCAAGCAGATCGTGGACAGCATCAACGGCGTCTGGTACAACCTGGAGGGTGACTTTGACAACGGCGGTCGCTACTATAAGGCCGGATTCCAGCATATGAACGGGCAAGCCTGTCTGGACTATATGCGGGTCCGCAAAGGCGGTCATGGGAACCTGCCCGAAGGGGATGGCAACCGAGTGAAACGCCAAAAGAACATGATGGTCGCCCTCTTCAAAAAGATGAAGGAAGAGAATATTGTGC
>JAEEGL016406675.1_pt1 | contig 12761 bp, 7 predicted proteins | sample 9134231 | NCBI WGS metagenome assembly JAEEGL01 (sample SAMN16246548, study PRJNA631951) | gut metagenome | biome: gut microbiome; feature: rumen; material: fiber-attached | host: Bos | place: Iran: Karaj | collected 2018-10 | reverse complement strand
TAACCGTGGAGGATATCATCCGGCAGGTTGTGCGAGAGCAGACCGCCCTCTTCTGGTAGCGTGAAATGTTTCATTCTACAAATATATGAAATCTTGAAGTATAATTGGACAGGGGGTTTTCAGTTTTTTTTACGCCTTTTTTACGACATCCGGCGGCAGGCGTCGGCTATGGCGTCGCGGAGGACTTCGCTCACGGTGGGATGGGCGTGGATTATGTCGCGCGCCTGCGGTGCGGTGGCGCCGAGGGCAATCAGCACTGCGGCCTCGTGGATGAGGTCTGATGCGTGCGCGCCGAGGATGTGGGCACCGAGCAGCCTGCCGGTGGCGCGGTCGGCGATGACCTTGCAGCAGCCGTCGGCCTCGCCGCTCGCGACCGACTTGCCGTTGGCGCGGTAGTTGGACTTGCCGACCGCCGTTTCGCGGCCTTCGCACTCTTCTTCGGTCAGGCCTACCGTGGCCACCTCAGGAACGGTGAAAACGGCCGCAGGGACCAGCGAGAGGTCGATTCCGCAGGGTTCGCCGCAGATGTGGGCAAGCGCCACCCTGCCCTGAGCGGAGGCCACGTGGGCAAGCATCATTCCGCCGGTGACGTCGCCTATCGCATAGACTCCGGGGACGTTCGTCTGCATGTTGGCGTCGACCTTTATCCCACGGGGGGTGAATTCGATCCCGGCGGCGGCAAGGTCGAGGGTGGCGAGGTTGGGCCTGCGTCCTACGGCCATCAGCACGCAGTCGGCGTCGGTCTGGAATTCCTTGTCGCCCTTGAGCCAATGGACCCGGCGCACGCCTTCCTCCTGAGTTACGGAGGTGACGCGGGCGGAGGTCTCTATCCTGATGCCGCGTTTGGCAAGGGAGGCCTTGAGGCGCTTGGCAAGGTCGACGTCGAAACGGGGCAGCACGCCGGGGCAGAATTCAAGCACGGTGACCTCGGAGCCGAAGCGGGCGTACACCGATGCGAATTCGAGTCCGATGACGCCGCCGCCGATGACGCAGAGACGCTGCGGTACTTCGGTGAGGTTGAGCATCGCGGTGGAGTCGACGGTGAGGTCGGCGCCGGGAATGGGGAGGCTGGCGCTGACGGAGCCGGTGGCGATGATGACGGCGTCGGCTTCGTAGATGGTGTCGCCGACACTGACGCTGCGGGGGCCGGCAAGCTGGGCACGTCCCTGCACCAGCGTGACTTTGGAAGCCTTGAGCAATTGGGCGATTCCGACCTGCAACTGGCTGATTACAGCCGCTTTGCGCTCCTGGTCGGGGGCGCTCATGGCACAGAGGGTCTTGGTGGGGATGCAGCCTTCGTTGAGGCAGGTGCCGCCGAGGGGGCCGTCGCTGATGAGGATGGTTTCGATGCCTTTGGCCGCTGCCTCGGCAGCAGTTTCGTAACCGCCGGGGCCGGCGCCGATGATGATAAGTTTCATAATGGATCTACGTCTATTGTTGTACGGAGGCGTCCGCGGCTGGTGCGTTCCAGCTGGAGGGCGCGTCCGAGGATTTCTTTTTTCCGGGCGGCGAGGGTGCCGTCGGGGGCGAGGGTGATGCGTTCCCGGCGGTTGCCGCAGACCGTATCGACCAGACGGGCGAAGGGAGGGAGGGAGAACTGCCGGCGTTCCTCCAGAAGCTGGGCGTAAACGGCGTCCGGGGGGTTGGATGCCTGGGTGAGGAAGGCACCGAAAACCGGGTGCTCAGGCTTGGCGGTCTGAATGACGAAGGCTCCGCGGACACTCTCCCGCAGCTGGGCGATGGCCTGGAGGGCGCGCTCGTCGGCACGGAAGTCGTCGGCGTTCATAAGGGCGTCGGCCTGGAGGATAGCGACGACGGCGTACGGCGAGAGGTCCTTCAGGCGGGCCTCGGGGGCGGTCAGGATATCGACCTGGCGGCCGGGGATGTACCTGGCGACGTCTTCCTGCAGTTCTTCGGGTTTCTCCCAGCCGCGGATTAGGGCTACCGGGGGATTGGGGCCGTCGGGGGTCTTGGCGGAAGGTGACGTTGCGGCGGCAGGAGACGTTGCGGCGGAAGGAGACGTTGCGGCGGCAGGTGACGCTGCGGTCGCGATGACCTCCAGGAGCTTGCGGGAGAGGCGCCCGAGCATGCCGTTCTTGCGGCGTTCGGCGTTGACGTCGATGAGGATTGGCGCCGGAAGGTTTTGCGGGAGGTCTTCCCGTATGTATTTGCCCGTAAGGGCGTTATGAAGGGACTCAAGGGACGGGGCGGGTGTGCCCAGGACCACCTGCGCCCCGTGGATGCGGGCAAGGACGACGGCGGCGTCGCGGGCATTGTAACGCGGTGCGGGCTCGGTCTGCTTGTAGTAGGCGTCCTGTTCCTGCTCGACGATGACCAGCCCCAGCCGGCTGAACGGGAGGAACAGGGCGCTGCGGGTGCCGGTGACGATCTGCCCGCCGAAGTGACGGATATCCTCTGCGACGGAGCGGCGCCTGGCATCAGTAACGTGGGAGTTCAGTTTGTGCGTGACGCCCGGAAAATGTTCCTCGAAAACGGCCTCCAGCTGCTCCGAAGCGGCGATTTCGGGCAGGAGGACGAGGACATTGAGGCCCTTGGCGATGGTCTCGCGGCAGAGGGCGACGTACCTCTGGGTGCGGTTTGGGCCTGTCAGGAGGAGAGGGGCGGTAGGAGGCTGGACGGCCGGTTCAGTATCTGTATGCTGGGCGGTCGATGGGCTGGCGTCGGGTATGCGGGTGAGGGCGTCGATCTGCCGGGAGATGGCGTCGCGTTCAGCTTCGAGGCGCTCGCGAACGTTGTCCCGGTGCTTGCGGGACAGGGCCTCCTCGCGGATGGCAAGGCGCTGGCGGAGACGGTCGAGGATACTCGCCGCCTTCTGCTCGCTCCGAATCTTCCCCGACGGATACGCCGCCTTGTACACCTCACCTAAGCTGCAAAGATAGTACGACGCCAGGAACTCCCAGAAGCGGAGTTCCTCCTGCGAAACGGCCGGAAGTTCGTCGTTGACGGAGACTACTTCCTGGATACGCGACGGGTCGATGTCGGGAACAATGCCCGTCCGGTGGACGACGCCGACGTACCTCCGCCCCGCAACAGGAACCGTAACCCGCTGACCGGGACTGACTTCTGAATTGCACCTGTAGCATGGCGCCCAGGACAGACGAAGCGGCACAATGACCTCTATATATAGACACTCATCCACGAAAGACAAAAATACAAAAAAGCAAAGATTTTTTTGCAAAGTCTCAAAATATTTCTACCTTTGCATTCCCGCAAGGGTAATGGTGCTGTAGCTCAGGTGGTAGAGCAATGGACTGAAAATCCATGTGTCGCTGGTTCAACTCCCGCCAGCACCACGAAAAAGGATCGACGAATTTCGTCGGTCCTTTTTTTGTGGTGCTTTGCACTACTATCCCCCGCCGCTGCGCGGCCGCCTCACATCGTCTTCGCGAACGGTTTTGCCGTCGTTTCGCCCATTTCGATGCCGCGAAGACAACGTGAGCACTCCCACATCGTCCTCGCGGACGGTTTTGCCTTCGTTTCGCCCATTTCGATGCCGCGAAGACAACGTCAGCACCCCCACATCGTCCTCGCGAACGGTTTTGCCGCCGTTTCGTCTTTCCTGCTACCTCGAAGACAACGTCAGCACCTCCACATCGTCCTCGCAAACAGTTTTGCCGCAGTTTCGCCCTTCTCCGTGCCGCGAAGACAACGTCAGCACCTCCACATCGTCTTCGCGAACGGTTTTGCCCCCGTTTCGCCCTTCTCCGTGCCGCGAAGACAACGTCAGCACCCCCACATCGTCTTCGCGAATGGTTTTGCCCCCGTTTCGCCCTTCTCCGTGCCGCGAAGACAACGTCAGCACCTCCACATCGTCCTCGCGAACGGTTTTGCCCCCGTTTCGCCCTTCTCCGTGCCGCGAAGACAACGTCACCAAAGGATGAGGGAAACACCAAGCGTTAAATGTAAGTACCTGACCGATAAGGATTTACGCTAAATCACCCGGGCATTTCACCCCAAGTTATTTTACGTAACACTTTAAATTACAGAGACTTACATTTTACGATCGCCTGATACTGAAAGAAGTAGTCCGACAATCAGAAAGCGTCAGCCGACGGTCACCCCCTCTGGAATGCCCTCTGCTAAGGGCAGGCGTCGGCCGACGGTCGCCCGGAGAGGCAGGACCCGACAATGGTACGCCCTAAACGGCCCTCTGTTCAGGGGAGGCGTCGGCCGACGGTCTCCCAGAGAGGCAGGACCCGACAGTGGTACGCCCTGAACGGCCCTCTACTCAGGGCAGGCGTCGGCTGACGGTCAAGAGACAATTTAAGAGAAATGATAGCTGAGTACAACCAAGGGAAAGAGTTTTCCATTAACGGCTTTCTGCGGATTCGCGATGACGACGTACTATTCCGACAAGACCGGCTTGGCGCGGGTCTGAAAAAAGTTGAGGGACCGGCGCCGCAAATCGCCATTGTACGACTTACAGTGGCGCGGGATCCCCTCGTAAAATCGGACTTGCGCCATCCTGAGCGGGACCGGCGCCATCAACCAGCCGTGTCAGGACTGAAACAGCGCCCAGAATCCTGTCGCGGAAGGGAAACGGACGAAAGGGACAATAAACCAGCCGCGTTAGGACTGAAACAGCACCTAGAATTCTGTCGCAGAGTAAAAACGGACGAAAGAGACGATATACCAGCAGCGTCAGGACTGAAACAGCACCCAGAATCCAGTCACAGAAGGATATGGGCAGGGAGCAGCGGGAGGCGGAGTGCCCCTCGGAAGGCATTGGCCCTTACGAACTGACTTTCTATGGGCTCTCCGACGGGAGCGCGTTGAATGAAAGGATTGAAACGGCTCACGGAATCCCGTCGCAAAAGGAAAACAGACGAAAGGGACGATAAACCATTCGCGACAGGACTGAAACAGCGCCCAGAATCCTGTCGCAAGAGGATAAGGGTAGGAAGCAGCGGGAGGCGGAGTGCCCATCGGAAGGCATTGGCCCTTACGAACTGACTTTCGAGGGGCACTCCGACGGGAGCGCGTTGTGCTCGAGGACGATGTGAGGGGGCTCACGTTGTCTTCGCGGCATCAAAATGGGCGAAACGAAGGCAAAACCGTTCGTGAGGACGATGTGGGGGGGCTCACGTCGTCTTCGCGGCATGAAAAAGGGCGAAACGACGACGAAACCGTTCCTGAGGACGATGTGAGGGGGCCCACGTTGTCTTCGCGGCCCCAAAATGGGCGAAACGAAGGCAAAACCGTTCGTGAGGACGATGTGGGAGGGCTCACGTTGTCTTCGCGGCATGAAAAAGGGCGAAACGACGACAAAACCGTTCGTGAGGACGATGTGGGAGGGCTCACGTTGTCTTCGCGGCATCGAAATGGGCGAAACGAAGGCAAAACCGTTCCTGAGGACGATGTGAGGGGGCTCACGTTGTCTTCACGGCATCGAAATGGGCGAAAGACGGCAAAACCGTTCGTGAGGACGATGTGGGAGGGCTCACGTTGTCTTCGCGGACGATAGGGAAAGGCGGCAAGGCAGTCGGAATGAAGGCAGCAGAAATGAAGGCTGGAACCAACACAAAATATCGCCCCCGCCCCTAAGCAAGGGCATCGTGGTGCTTTGCACTACCACCCCCCGTATCACCCTTTCATGAAAGCCTTGCCGGTTTTGCCGTCAACGCAGATGACCAAATCGTCAGGTACACGCACGTGGCGCAGGAACGCGCTCTCGGAGACTGCGGGAAGGGAGTCGAGCCAGCCGAAGTCCACGAACTCACCCCGGCGGGCGAAGCCGTTGACGTTCACGTAGCCGACATTGAAGGATGTGAGATTCTGGAAGAAGTGCGTTCCCTGGCTTGGGTCGATCTGGTAGTTTTCAAGGGAGCATTCCACTATGGTCTTGGCCTCTGAGATGTCGCCCCAGGCTACGGGAACTCCGAGGGAGGGCTGACTGGTGCCCCAGCGGCCGAAGCCGATCAGCACGTAACCCAGGCCTTCGCTGCGCATCGACGCATTCATGGCAGATATTTCCCTGGCGATTTCCGCCGTCCGCAGCACGTCCCAGCCGGATTCTTTCAGATATACTATATCCCTCACTCCCTCTATCCAGCCTACTCCAAGGGCGCAGCCGGATGACAGGAAGGCCCCCGACGTATCCACTCCGGACCAGTCCACTTCCGCCAGACGGGAGTCGGCTGAAATGGGCCGAACCTGCAGCACTGAGAACTCCGCGCGGCCGTCGGAATCGAAGTCGGCGGCGAATTCTATTTCCACTTCGCTCTTCATTTCCTCCCGCGAAATCCGGAGCAGTTCCGAAACGATTTCCGCCAGAGGGAAAGTATTGTATTTTAGCATTGAAGCGAAGGTTATATACTTCGGTCCTTCAGGAAGCGCCGAATCCACTATACGCATGTTTCCGATGTCCCAGGTGGAGGCTACCCTCTTCAGGGAAGGGAACCCCAGCTCGGTGCATTCCGCCACCGAAAGGCGGTCCAGGTTGACGGAATCATCGACCGACGCCTTGAACTTTTCGGGCTTGAGGCTGAGGGCGTACATCACCCGCTGGGTCTCGCGCACCGTGAGGTCCGGGGTCGAGGTCTGCAGCGCGTGCTTGGGGTAACGGGGCGAGAAGCGCAGCACCTGCTCTCCGTCCACCACCGCCTTGCCGAGGCCGTACGCCAGTTTGACTATGCCGTCCTCGGGAGCCTCGTGCCCCACGGGGTAGAAATTGACGGAACGGGCCACTCCGGACAGCACCGGGAAGAAATATTCCCCCTGCCGGCTGCCGCATACTTCCTCTATGACCACCGCCATCCGTTCCTCGGAAATGACGTTCCCGGAGGACACGATGTAGCTCTTGGCCGACGAGAAATACACGCTGGCGTACACGCTGGTGATGGCCTTCGACAGCATTCGCAGCTGCTGGTCCTCATTCTGCGCCGGCGGGATCATATAGGTGGAATACACACCCGCGAAGGGCTGATGGTAGGAGTCCTCGAGCTTGGACGACGAACGCACCGCGAGCGAACGCCGCACCACCCGGATAAAGGCGCGCAGCGCATCCAGGAGCTCCCTCGGAAGCGGCGAGGCCACGAATTCCGACAGGAGTTCGCTGTCGCTTACGTCCGAATTGACCACGTACTTGAGGCCGTTTTCCTGAATGAAGCGTTCGAACCAGTCGGTGGTGATGACGAGCGTACGGGGTACCGTCACGCGGACGTCCTCCCAGCGGTCGTACAGCCGGTGCTTCTGGAGGATATGGTTGAGGAACGCGAGTCCGCGGGCCTTCCCTCCGATGGAGCCGGTGCCGAAGCGTGAGAACCAGATGGCGTCGTTGTAACTTGCCGGATCGAACGCAGCGACGACACCCAGCGCCTGCTGAATGCGGAAGTCATGTATGGCCCGAAGGACGAGGCGGCGGTGCTCTTCCTGGTCGGAGAAGTCCTCCGGACGGATGGGTTCAAGGAAGCGGCCGATGCTGAACAATCCCCTGGCGTACAGCCACTTGGAGAGATAGTCATTCTCCGTAAGGCGGGTGAAGGTCTTCTCCGGCATATCCCGCAGTGCGTTCTCGAATTCGTGAAGGTTGGATGCGCGCACGACCTCCTGTCCGGTGGACGGGTCGATGACCACGAAGTCACCGAATCCGAATTCCCTCTCCAGGTACTCCCCGAGCTCCTGGGTGAGTGTCTTGGACTGCTTGAGGAGGAACCCCGCGTGCAGCTTCTCCGCGACCTTGCGCATACTTGCCTGTGACGACTGCATCAGGAAGGGCATACGGGGGTTGTCGGCCCGCACCAGGCGGCAGAGCTGCACGCCGGCGTCGAGTTTCTCGGTGGACGGGCTGTCCCCTTTCTTCATCACGAATCCGATGTCGGAGATGATGCCCAGGAGGTTGTCCTTGTAACGTTCGTAATAATGCTCGGCGTCGGCGAAGTTGGTGGCCAGCAGGATCTTGGGGCGCGCCCTCTTGCGGGCTATCTGCTGCTGCTCGTTGAGCGCGTCCAGGATGGAACGGGTATTCTGCTGCAGCACCATGTTGTACAGCGCCGGCAGGTATGTAGAATAGTATTTGATGGAGTCTTCCACCAGCAGGATGGCCTGCACGCCGCCCTCCAGGATATCGGCGTCGGCGTTCAGCGAGTCCTCCAGTAGCTTGATGATGGCGATGATGAGGTCGGTGTTGTAGTTCCAGCAGAAGACGTAGTCGATGCAGGTGCTGGCGGTCCGCTCAATTTCCTTGTAAACCTCCCTCGAAAAGGACGACAGCAACACCACCGGCATCGAAGGGTCGGCCTGCTTGGCACGTTCCGCGAAATCGTACACGCTGACCTCGCCCACCTGGTACATTGTGATGGCAAGGTCGAAGCGCTCGCCGCCGGCCAGCAGGTCCAGGGCATCGGCGGTGCTTGCCGCGCGCCGTATGCGGGGCGGATTGCTCAGGTTGAGGTCGGCGTATTCGCGGGCGATGCGGGTGTCGATGCGCCCGTCCTCCTCCAGGGAGAAAGCGTCGTAGCTGTTGCATACCAGCAGGATACTGCGTATCCGCCTGGCCATCAGTGTTCCTTCCATAGGATGTAACGGTTAAAAATCTGCCATGCGGGAGACGGGGGCGATGTCGAGCGGAGCCCTTTCTCCTGCAAGGTAGTGGTAATATCCCGCTATGGCGATCATAGCGGCGTTGTCGGTGGTGAACTTGAAAGGCGGTATGAAGACGTTCCAGCCACGTTTGCGCCCCTCTGCGGCGAGGCGCTCGCGAAGGCCGCTGTTGGCGCTCACTCCCCCGCCCATCGTGACGTCGCGTATGCCCGTCTGGCGGGCGGCCTTGACGAGTTTGTCCATGAGGATGTCGATGAGGGCCTTCTGGAACGAGGCGCAGATGTCTTCCTTGTTGTTGTCCATGAAGGACGGGTCTTCGGCCATGCGGTCCCGGACGAAATACAGCAGGGACGTCTTGATGCCGCTGAACGAATAATCAAGCCCCGGCACGCGCGGCCTGGCGAATTTGAACCTCGAGGGGTCGCCCTGCTTTGCGAGACGGTCTATGACAGGGCCGCCGGGATAGCCCAGGCCCATCATCTTGGAACATTTGTCGAAGGCCTCGCCCACCGCGTCGTCGATGGTCTGGCCCAGGATGGTGTATTCCAGCGGGCTGTCCACCCGGACGATCTGGGAGTTGCCGCCGCTCACCAGCAGGCACAGATACGGGAACGACGGCTGACGGACCTCAACACCCGGTTCCTTGATGAAATCGGCCAGGATATGCCCCTGGAGATGGTTTACCATAACGATGGGTATGCCGAGGGAAAGTCCGAGCGCCTTGGCGAAGGATGTGCCCACCAGCAGCGAACCCAGAAGGCCGGGGCCGCGGGTGAAGGCAATTGCCGTAAGGTCGGACGCCGCAACTCCGGCGCGGGAGAGGGCCTCGCTTACGACCGGGACTATATTGAGTTCGTGGGCCCTGGAGGCGAGCTCCGGAACCACTCCGCCGTAGGCCTTGTGTACGTCCTGGGATGCGATGACGTTGGACATCAGCCAGCCGTCGCGGATAACCGCGGCGGAAGTGTCGTCGCAGGAAGATTCTATGCCGAGAATGATGTCTGCCATATCTGTAACGCGCAAATTTAGCAAAATATTATTAAATTTGTAGGTTTAACACTTCGTTTGTCATCGGAAAGGCAAGATACATAGCGGCCCGGATCATCGGCGCCATCATCATCCTCCTGCTCCTCGGGCTGCTCCTGATGCAGTTCCCAAGGGTGCAGACGGGCCTTGCCCATTTTGCCGTAAACAAACTGGCCGGAGCGGTGGACGGCCGCCTGGAGATAGGCTCCGTGAAGCTCCATCCCTTCAACGCCATAACCGTCAAGGACGTCAACATCATCGACGAGCACCCCTGCCCCGACCGCTACGGCCGCGGTTCCGGCACGCTCGACACCCTGGCGCACATCGGCAAACTGTCGGCCACCATATCGCCACTGTCCATTTTCCGCAAGGGCGGCATCCATATCGGCAGGGTGGACGCCGAGGATGTCCTCTTCCAGCTTGCCATCGAGCCCGACAGCTCCTATTCCGTCAACGTCACCCGCGTTTTCCGCATCGGCGGCGGTTCCGACGACAGCCCCATGCCGCTGGACACCCTGTTCTCCATACACAAACTGAACGTAAAGAACGCCCGTTTCCGTATGGTCAACTTCTGGCCGTTCACCTATACGCCCAAGTACGGCATCGATTTCGGCAACCTCGACCTCACCTTCGACCTCAAGGCCCACGACATCGGCTTCCACGACGCCCGCGTCTTTGCGGTTGTGGACAAGCTCTCCGCCCGCGAGAACCGCTGCGGTTACGCCATCAGGAGCATGAGCGGCAACTGTGCGGTAGGCGCCGGCCGCACCAACATCAGGAACGTCAGGTACGAAGACTCCGGCGGAAGCCGCCTCAACCTGCCGCGCATCGATTTCAACTATTACAACAATCCCAGCGCCTGGAGCCACTTCATCCAGGAGGTGGAGCTCGATATAGACATCGCCCGGAGCCACCTGGTATTCGGTTCCATCAGCGCCTACAGCGGAAACGTCTTCCACGACTGCCCCCTGCAGGCGGAGATCGAGTCGGCGAATTTCAAGGGTACCGTCAACAATTTCAAGGTGACGGACCTGAAGTTCCACGGCACCGAGTGCGACGTGAGCGGCATCGCCAGCTGCGCCATTTCGGGCATTCCGCAGACGTCCAGGATGTTCCTGGACGCCGAACTCAAGGACGTCCGCTTCACATCCGCCGGCGCCCGAAAAGTCCTCGCCGACCTGGGTGCGGACGTCGACCTGTCCAAACTCGCGCCCGGTACGGTATTTACCGCCAACGGCACCGCCAAGGGCCTCCTGAGCGACCTGGCGGCCAGGCTGCGGCTCACGTCCGGCATAGGCAACGTGCGCATCGACGGCAAAGCGCGCAACATTTCTGTCAGCGGCAAGAGCATCGAATTCCAGGCCGACCTGGCCGGGGAGAGCCTTGACCTCGGCAAGCTTCTGGGCAACGGCGCCCTGGGTCCCGGCACCTTCACGGCAAGCGCCGACGGGCGCCTAGGGGATCCGCTGATGCTGCGCCTGTCGAACCTGGACATCAAGAGCCTCACCGCACTGGGGTACAATTATTCCGACATAGGCCTGAGCGCCAGGATGGTAGGCTCGTCGGCCCAGATCAAGCTCGACTCCGCCGACCCCAACGCCATGCTGGGCCTCACGGCCAACGTGGACTGGAAGAAGAGGACCGGCCGCATCGAGGCTGAGATCTCCGACCTCGATCTGGCCACCCTCGGACTCGACAAGCGCGGCGGCAAGTCGGCCGTTTCCTGCCTGATATCCGCCGAACAGGGACTGCAGGCCGACGAGCCGGCGCAGATTCTCATATCCGACCTTACCCTCACCAGCGACGACGGCACGCACAACGTCGGCGACATCGAGGCCCTGGCGCGCATGAACAACGGCCGCCTGACCTGCACCGTCGCGTCGTCCGCATTCGACGCCAAATACAACGGTACGTCCAACATTTCAGCCCTCGTGAAGGACCTCCGCGCGGTAACGGTAGACCGCCACCTGCCGGCATACTTCGCCCCCGGCACCACTCCGTCGGACACCCTGAGCACCGTCGCCTGCTCACTGAGCGCCACCTTCCGCGAGACCAAGGGCCTGCTGGCGTTCCTGCTTCCGGGGATGGCCATCGGCAACGGCACCGCCGTCAACATCGACCTGGAGAACAACGGCCAGCTGATGGGATACATCAGTTCTCCGGGCATCAGTTACAACAACATCAGCGCCGACCGCTTCGACATCTCGCTGGACAACCTGGACGGCACGCTGGACTGCACCGTCTCCGCAAATCAGCTCAATTTCGGCAACCTTCCGTTCAAGCGGGCCGCATTCATGGCGCAGGCCACCTCTGACCTCGTCAGCACTTCCCTCACCTACGACAATGCGGGCGTGCTCGACGGCGGCAGCGAACTGTACATCGACGCGGCATTCTCCCGGGACGTCCGGGATTCGCTTATGGTGGACGTCTTCACCAGGCCTTCGCAGATAAGCATCAAGGGAGATACGTGGGAGCTGGACGAGTCAATCATCAACCTGAACAGCAAGCGGGTATGGACCAACGGGTTCCGGCTTGCCTGCGGGGAGCAGAGCATATCGCTGGAAGGCGGCGTCAATCCCGTCGGGACCGATACCCTGAGCGTCAGGATACGGGAATTCGACCTGGACATCGTCAACGATTTCGCGCTGGGCAAGATCCCGCATCTGGAAGGACTGCTCGACGGCGAGGCGATGCTCATTTCGCCGCTTCCGAGCAAGATGGGCCTCTTCGCGGGACTTGACCTCACCGGTCTTACCGTAGACGGTATCAAGGCGGGCGATTTCCGGCTCGACAGCGACTGGGACGACAAGACGCGCACGATTACCTTCGGGCTCGACAATTACTTCGCCGAACGCAACGCACTGAGCCTGGGAGGCACTTTCAACACCCGGAGCAAGGAAATCGCCGCCACCGCGCAGCTGGACAGCCTGGATGCAAGCATAGTCGGGCCGTTCATCCAGAATTACCTTACGGGCTTCGGAGGCATGCTCCACGGCGAGCTGTCGGCAAGCGGCAAACTGGACAGACTCAAGCTGGCCAGCGAGGGCATCCGGCTCGACGGCATCCGCGGCAAGGTCTATCACACCAAGGTGACCTACATCCTTGACGGCACCGTCAGCATAAGCGACAACAAGCTTAATTTCAACAACATAGGCGTAAAGGACGAATACGGC
>JAEEGL014529035.1_pt1 | contig 12761 bp, 11 predicted proteins | sample 9134231 | NCBI WGS metagenome assembly JAEEGL01 (sample SAMN16246548, study PRJNA631951) | gut metagenome | biome: gut microbiome; feature: rumen; material: fiber-attached | host: Bos | place: Iran: Karaj | collected 2018-10 | reverse complement strand
GATAGCTTTTGATAATAAGCTTGACGGCAAGAGGATTGGAATCATCACGGGTAATTTAAGACAAAATGCCCTTGCTGAGAGGTTTAAAGGATTTACCGAAAACATAGAAACATCGGGGGCAGAGATTGCCTGGTCTGACTATGATCCTGTCAGCATGGCCGACAGAGTAGTAAGAAGACAGAATGAATCACCTGCAGATATCATTGTCGCTCTTGATAACAACGGGCTTGAATGCGCCGCTGAATATGCTCAGAAGCAGGAGAGTGCTCCGGCAATCTTCGGTGTTGGAATTTCCATTAAGAATGTCAGCTATTTGGATGACGGACTGATCACAAGCATGGTGGTTCCAAATGAGTATTACATGGGCTATCAGTCGGTGGCAGCCATTGCACGGCGCTTTGATAACAGGCTGACTCCCATGGAGGATGAGAAGATACCTTTCAGGGTTGTAAACAGGGACAATCTGTTTGATGAGAGTAATCAGAGAATCCTTTTCCCTGTGGTTCACTAAAGTATCTTAGGAAAGTATCGGGGATCATGAATATGAAAAAAGTAATGGTGACGCTGCTTACAGCAATATGTCTTTTGACAGCAATATTGTCAGGTTGCGGTAAGCAAAGCGTAAATAAAAGTGAATCAAAGATAAAGATCGGTGTCTCAGCCTATGATATGTACGACACATTTCTGGGGCAGCTTGTAGAACAGTTTCAGAGCTTTCAGAACGAGAATGTGGAGATTGTAGTCTACAACGCGGCGCAGAGTCAGCAGACCCAGAATTCCCAGGTCAGGAAGATGATCGAGGATGGGATGGACGTGATCTGTGTAAATCTTGTGGACAGAACGGATCCTACAGCTGTCATCGATGCCGCCAGAAAGGCCGATGTGCCGGTTATCTTCTTTAACAGAGAGCTGGTTGAAGGAGATATCGGAAGGTGGGACAAGCTCTTTTACGTAGGTGCAGATGCTGAGCAGTCGGGAGTCATGGAGGGTGAGCTGGCAGCCTGGGCATGCATTACGAACAAGGAGCTGGACAGGAACGGAGACGGAGTGATCCAGTTCGTGGTCTTAGAGGGAGAAGCCGGACATCAGGACGCAATTGTCAGGACTGAGGCTTCTATCAATACCATGAAAAAGCAGGGAATTGAAATCGACAAGCTTGGCTATGCCATTGCAAACTGGAACAGAGCACAGGCGCAGACCAAGGCAACGCAGTTTATCGAGGACTATGGCGATGACATTGAGCTGGTCCTTTCAAACAACGATGACATGGCCCTTGGTGCAATTGACGCATACGAAGCCATGGCTATACCAAGAAACAAGTGGCCTGCAATTCTTGGAATAGACGGAACGGATGTAGGACTGGAAGCCGTTAGGGATGACAAGATGGTAGGAACCGTCTACAACGACAAGGAAGGACAGGCGACTGCCATGTTTGAACTTGCCTGTGTGCTGGCAAAGGGCGGCAGTATTGAGGAGCTTTCGGATAAATACACTATTGAAAACGGAAGGTATATAAGGCTTCCCTATGCTAAGGTTACTTCATCAAATATAATTCAGTTTATGAGCAAATGATTTGTAATGGATATTTGATGAAGAAATGTACGTCAGTACGATTATCTGATTGAATTTCAAATTTCCTGTTGCTTTTATGGCGAGGACGTTATATAATAGCTTTTGTCGCTGGTCGAGATACTTGCGACAACCTAAATCGGGGTGTGGCTCAGTTGGTAGAGCACTATCTTAGGGAGGTAGGGGCCGCGTGTTCGAATCACGTCACTCCGATTCATGAAAACCGCTCAGTTTGAGCGGCTTTTCTTTTGCAATTCTTTGAAAATTGGTGACCTGTTGGTGACCAAACGCGGTGACCTTTAGCCAAAAATCTTGGTCTGCATCTCTTTGCTGAGAGTGCTGTTGTTGTTTCTGTTGTAGTAGCGCGTCATTGTGCTGTCTGAATGTCCTGCGGTAGCTCTAATCTGGTCTTCAGGCATTCCAGCTGTGTAAGCATCCTGAATAGCTCCTCTACGCTGACAATGTGTTGAAAGTGGCTCAATACCAACTATCTTACAATACTTTTTAATGTTCTCATTAAGACGATTGCCTGCAATCGGTAATTGACCATCACGGGAGCTGTTGAAAACATAGTGCTTTTGCCCATTTAACAGGTAAAGCTCTTTTAGAATAGAGATTGCTTTTTCTGTTATCTCAATTTCTCGGGCTGCCTCATCCGCCTTCAGATGTTCATCATCAATTGTAACCAGTTTTCCATCTATTTCTCTGTGAGTCAGAGAATGCCTTACAATGATAGTTCCTTTGTCGAAATTGACATCATCCCAAGTCAGGGCACGCCATTCGCCAGAACGATTCATGATGTTGAGCCAAAATCTGATAGCGAGTGTGTACACTGTCTGCTTAGGGAGCTTACTGAGATAGTTTTCAAGCTTTTCTCTTGTTTCAGCATTTGTTGCTTTTTTTGCAGAAGAAGCGGCTTTCTTGGGACAAGAAGTGTTAGGCATTGCAACAACGGGATTAGAGTCTATCATCTTTAACCAAATTGCATGATCAAAAGCTTGTTTAAGTACACTTTTTGCTTGGCTTATTTGCCTGGCAGTATATCTTCTGCTGGCAGTGAGTCTCTTGAATGCGTCAATGATATCACCGACTGTGATAGACTTAATTGGCATGTTTACAATCATGTCATCGGCCCAATATTTTTTCCATGCCTGATCCTTTCTTGTGGCAGTGGATGTTGGGTATGTTATATTACCTTCGTTATCCACTATCGGGGTGTGGTTAGACTTGGAATAGAGGTCATATACCTCTTGCAAAGTACTATCAGGCTTATAACCATTACCCAATTGAATAGGGTGCCCAAAAATCTTTTCATAAAGCTTATCAACAGATGTTGCTGCAATCTGTGAGTGCTTCCCATCAATTGTAAAGGCAACCCTAAAAAGCTTTTTATTTTGCCTTTTGATAATGGACACTTTTTTACCGAGTTCATTCTCTAAATATTGGATTTTGAGGTTCTCAATTTTTTCTTCCAATTCTGAAATGACAGCATCAGCTATAGTAGTGAGAGTATCATATTCTGACGAAAAAAGAAACTCTGCTTTTTTTCTTTGGAGATAGGAGATTTTTTCGCATATTTCATTGTTGCTGAGAGCCTGCTTCAGATTACTGCTAGTTGGAACCACCATAGTTAAGGAGGCACTAACTAATTGTTTGTTTTTATTCATTTGTAGTACCTCCTTTCTGAGTTTGTATTTGAGATGAATTATTAAGAAACGTCGTTAATCAGTTCCTTAAGCTTGTTTTCAATCAGTTCATATGGAAGCATATTAACTTGACGTTCTGGTCTTCTAGCATTTTTCCAATCGGGTGGCTTAAATACCCGACCAGAAGTATTATGTGAGTTTATCCAAGCACATTTTTCTTCGACTGAATGAGCTTCTTTTATGCTTACATTACCTTTATCATCTATAGTCTCAATTTTCTGGGAAAGATAGGGTATATCCCATCTACCAGAACGATATCCCATGATGCAGGAGTTGAGGATAGACCATTCCATGTCTCGAGGTTGGGCGCCGGTAGCTCTTAGATCAATCTTTAACCAAAATAGATCCCAGTCAGATTTTGTGCGTAGAACATCGGTGAGTTTTTTCTTGTTTCTGTATAAACGGAACTCATCAACATTTCTGAAAGGCTCTGTATCAAAGTGGGCAATTTTGTATTCGACACCTTCAATCACTACAATGTCAGTACTAAAACTGCTACGGACAGGCTTCCGTTTCATGTCAAAATCCATCCTTATATGTCTCGTTACGGGTTTTACAACGAAAGGCTTTCCCTGCACAAGATCCTTGAATGAAGACCATTCATTTTCGGAGTAATCAACAGTACCGGTGCGGCAAAGTACCTGTGTCATAAGCCAAAGTCTGTCTTCATAAGAGTCCGATTCATATCCAGATTTGGTTGAATTGTGAGCACAAACACCGTTAAAAGGTTTATCACCGACATACATAGGATTACCAACAATAACGCCATTATCATTACGAAACCAATGGAGAGAGACGTTACCTCTAGTAGTGAAGTTGAGAAGGTCGTCTTGTGCATGTTTAATTTCCCATATCTCAGGATCCTTACCATCTGTCAGGAAAAGTCTTGATGCCTCCATAAACTTTCGTAGGCCATAAAGATCAAGTCTTTTAAGTACATTCTCAGGACAGTCTGAAATAAAACCATCAGTGGTAACGGAGCAACTCATATAACCAAGCTCATGGATCTGGTTTTGAGCTGCAATAAGTTCAGTTTGCACTATAGATGTAATCATCATTGCAGATACAGGATTTGTGATAGCAGAGCATCCTAGATCTTCCATGAGATCTTTATAAGCTGTCCAGGACGATTTTTGAACGACGTTCTGGGCATTTTTTCCATATCCGGAATTAACCATTACTTTGAGGATTAATTCCTCTAAAGAACCTTTACCTTTATCACGTTTAGCATGATTTCGGTCAACAACTAACTGCTTAACTGCGGAGGCGAGAGATCTAGATTCCTGGGAATAATCATTTACATATCTTGTATTGAGGAAGTATCCTCTTATACATTCAACATGGGCACCAAGACGTAGGGCAAGCCATACATAAGGTCCAGCCACATACACACCATCAAGACCATTAGATGTAAGCGGATATTCAGGAATACCATCCACATTGATTGGAATACACGGGAATTTAACATTGTCAGGGAACTGGAATCGCACATATCCAACAAAAGGTACGATAGGATTGACACCACCAATGCCAGCAAAATGTTCAAGGGTCATATCCTTACGGATTATTTCGTTACGGATAGGTTCTTCCCAATTAATATCCGGCACTAAGCACATCGCAGTCGGATACGCGTTCTGAAGGTCGTAGTCATATGTTGTAAATGGAAAGTATCCAACTTCTGAACAGATATTGTAACCACCATGATATGCCTGAGAAGCGTAATATTGCACAGAGTTAGCTTCATTTGAGATTGGCTCAAGGCTTGTGGCCTCAACGAAGCCTGGGCGGTCAGGAATCTTTTGGTTCCCGTGCTTAATCTGTTCCAGACCACGGTATATACGGTTGAATTCTTCAGTAGATTCGCATTCAAGGTATTTCATCATTGACTCCTTCATAACACTTGCGGTGGCACTGGTTATAGTTACGGGTAAGCTATTGTTATATCCATAAAGGGCAGAAGCATACAGGAGGGTTACAACGCTATCAGTGGAAGCGTATTCCATATACAAGCATGGATCATCGGCGAGAAGATTTTTCATGTGTGCTTTAAGTGATGAGTCGATATCAACCTTTTCAATACCGAGAGCTTCACCAAGATCCTTAAGTTTTTTCTTACCTGTCGGCGCGTGGCACATTGTATCTGAAATGGACAAGGACACTGGATATACAAAGGTGTTGTTGGCATGTAAAAAACTTCGGGGCGTATATTTTACCGGCTGAAGCGATGTAAGACCACCCTGTACTTCAGTAAGATACCTGAGAAGATTCTTTTTTCCATAGGTCAGCGCGGACAAATCAACTTTGCCAGCATGACATATGATACAGATCTTTATGTTCTCGACGGACGAGAAATCATTATATGTATGAAACCAAGCCCAGTCCCGATCGGCGCGCTTAACGAATCGATCAGGCATATCTTGAATCAGTTCGTGTGTAAAACCAATATCAGGCCTATAAACGTACCGACAGTTGCTACGGGCCTCGTTTAATTTGTCTGTGGGAACTTCAACCACATCAGGTTTATTGTCAGTCCACCCTACGCAGTACTGGTATCTACGAACATCACGGATATCAACAGGTTTATATTTACCGATGTGGTCTAGGATATATCCAATAGCTTCTTCTAAAGACAAATCCCGGTCACCCTTCTTAAGGAAGACATATTCCACCAGATCAGAACCGTCGACCAGCGCATACTGCCAGGAAAGCATTTCTCTTCCATAATCAAGATTCTCCCATTCGGAGTCGTAACCTATTAGAAGGCAGGGCTTATCTTTGCGGGCGGACATAAGTGATGGGTAGTCGCTGAATGATGACAGGGCAGGGAGTGTATTTTCGCTGCCGGGATGAGAGCCGGAACTGACGACCCCATCATAAACAGATGGGGTCAAGTTCGGCTCTGGGCTTCCCATAGGAGAAGATGACCCCCGAGCTGAAACCTTGTTTTTACAAGGCTTCGGGCATTCGATTGATGACGACTTTTGGTTGTAGTCGTCAATAAAGCGGTTCAGATTACGTCGTCTTGTATACAGTAGGAATCCCGTCTTTTCTTTAATCTGTCCGTTAGAACGAAAGCAACCAAGAGTTTCATCAATCCATCCATTGGCCTCCAGCAGGGTTTTCATCTGGTTAGTATTGTCTGTCTGAACAGTTGGCTCGGTAGGAGCAACCATTAGATCAGAACTATTCAAGGTTGTAAATGTGATGCTTGTAATATTTAGTTTTGTTGGGGTGATTACATTGGTCAAGGTGTAGGTCTCCTTTATAAAATATGGCTGTTTATGATTATGGAAATTAATGGCTGTAACAATAACAGATGTTCAATAATTTCCAGCCTCAAAATTGTTTAAACTGATATATTCATCTTAGGCGAATCGAAGGCTTGTCTCATTTTCTGCACACGCTAAGAATGTCTATGCTATAACTGTGCGGTTTATATCGCATATAAAGTTGCATAAATATTGTGGTTTTGAAAAAGTTTGCAACTTTATATTGTGATTTAATTGGCTTGATTAAAAATACCCGGATTTTGTCCGGGTATTTTTGGGCTTCGAATTTTATTTTTTTCAGGCTGCGACATTATATGATTAGCATTTTTTCGAAAGGAGAATCTTATGTTGAATGAAAACGTGGAAAACTTAAGAAATGCTGTAATTAGACAGGCTGTCGATGACTTTCGGCGAGCATACAGTGTTTTACAAACAAAACCTGGGGATCGTGATGCGTGGGAAATGCTATTAGATGTGGAATCTTTTTTCCTCTCTGAATGGGGCTCTTTGCTGACTAATTTGGACGGCACCACGATTGTATCAGAGCTCGTAATAGAAGAGATGTATAGGAGGTGACTGTATGGGTAAGAAGCAGAAGACCGGCGCATGGGAGTACTTTTGTATAAGCGGGCTTCCATGGCCTGTACTTATCTTCGTGGTGTTGGTCAAGGCAAAAGAGATTTTTTCTACTTATGTAAGAGGTCATCCTACTACGATTTCATCTATCAACGACTGTAAGCCTGCAATAGTGATAGCTTTGTTCGGATGGGGGTGCATATTTCTTCTCAATATCCAAAGATATTCAATGGGTAAAAAAGTAACATTGTTTTCCTGGATGATAAAACTTGACTATGAACCCGTAGCCATATCAGCAAGACGGAAACGCAGACTCTATCCGCCCATCGATGAGCAGTTCTTATCAGATACTCCTGATGGCGGAATAATCGTAGGACGGGAAGTTGGTGGTGGTAAGCATAGTCGATACATTGTATATCCAATATCTCCTGATAAGAACACTTTAGCAGGTGTTCTTATCAATGGATCAGCTGGAACCGGAAAGACCACTCTTATCATAAGTTCAATAATTTCGATGCTGAGAAATCCTGATATAAGTATCTTTTGTATTGATATAAAACCTGAGATTTTCGATAAAACAGTAGATTCTTCTAACCCCAATGGCCCTCCGGTAAAGAAAATAGATTTTTTCGACAGGCATAGCTACGGGTTTAACTTGTATTATGGCATAACAGAACAATCCAGTGACGATGAAATTATGTCAGAGATTGATGCTATATGCAGATCCATTATCAGTTGCCCAGCCGATAGTAGAAACAAATTCTTCTATGATAGTGCCAGAAATGTCATGGCGGGAATTCTGTTTTATGTGAAGGTAAAAGCTCTTCATGAAAAACGCGAGAGTTCATTCATGGATGGTATGGATTATCTGTTGATGGAATCTGTTGGCGACAGAATTAAACAGATACTAGAAGAGTGCAGTGATAGGCCTGAGTATATAAGAGTGGTTAAGATGCTTAAGCCCTATGCGGATAAAAAGGGTGAGGCCTTTGAATCGATACAGGCCACATTATTTGAGTCGCTCAGGATATTCATGGGATCAGGGGCAAGGTGGGCATTAGGTGACAACCCGAGAATGGTATCGCCCAAGGATCTTGAGATAAGCAGTCTTTTTCTGTGTATACCTGAGTATCATTTGGATGAGTGGAGTGTCATCATCCGAACGATATCGGAATCTATAATCCGTTATGGTTCCAAACGTCCTGACAATCCCCGCCACAAAATTGTGCTCTTCTTGGACGAATTTCCCCGCATTGGGCTATCTGCTCAAGGTGGTGGCGGTTGTGGAATACTTCAGCTAATTTCCTTAGGCCGTTCCAGGGGGTGTATCACAATTTGTGCATGCCAAAGTCAGCAGCAAATCTTGTCGGCATGGAAGCGGGAAGATGCTAAAACACTGTTTGAGCTTTGTCAGCTGATGGTCTTTTTGAGCGTTACTGATTCTGAGAGCGCTAAGGATATAGCCGGGTGGGTGGGTAATTATCATGAAGAGAGTGTTAATTACACCGAAAGTTACCAGTCAAGTTCTTATTCACGGACCTTTAATGATAAGCCTGTTATCACACCTGAACTTCTTATGGATCTTCAAGATAAAGGTGAGGCTGTAGTTTTTATCCATAATAAGTATTGTCGAACAAATGTTATACAGGGGCGTTATTACGCTATCCGAGAGTTCAATGAACATAGCCAGAAGTGTCTGGCAGCAAATAGAAAAAAGGAGGACTAATCTATGGGTTACAACAATTCTATAGAGGTTTTTAGCACTGACCTCGCAAATGAAATTAAGCAGCGCCTGGAACAGAAAATTGGTGAAGAGGTTTCTGTTGAAGTGGTTGAGAAGGTTAAAACTAATGTAAAAAGTCATGCTGTAACTGCAAGGGTTGCTGGTGAATCCGTTGCACCTTCTGCAGATATTGATGACCTTTTCATCAAATATAAACATGGCTATATCAGCATGGAGGAGATAGCTGAACAGCTTTCCGAGTCTCTTATGAGATTCAGAAAGCCTGAGTTTGAAATGCCTGTGTTGACGGCTGAAGAGGCAAAAAAGCACGTCATTCTGAACGTGGTAAATGCTGAACGGAATCAGGAACTTCTCAACAACACACCGCATTACAGGATGGCAACTGACTTGGCTGTGATCCCTCGCTGGATGGTTTCGGACGAGGCATCATTTGTAATAACAAAACAGATATGCCAGCAACTTGAAATGACGGGTGACGAAATTTTACAGGCTGGGCAGGATAACATAAACAGGATGCCTTTTAAGGTGGAGGCTATTGGTAATGTACTTGCTGGAATGCTTGGTGAGAATCTTGTTCCGGATATTGATCCTGGGATATATGTTCTTACTAATGAGAGTACAATCAACGGATCCAATGTTTTGCTATCAAGGGATACCTTAAACAGGGTGTATACAGAACTTGGTGATGGTTCTGATATCGCTCTCATACCTAGTTCACGGCATGAGGTTTTGGCTTTGAAAATCACGGACCAGATGGATCCCGATAGCCTGCGCGAGATTATTAAGTCAGTGAATGAATCAACGGTATCAGATGCAGATTACCTCAGTGACAATCTGTATAGATATGATGGGAACAAAATCACTATTGTTGGTGATTCATTTGCGCCAGAAGTTGAACAGTCCATGGTTGATGATTCACCATCTATGAATTTCGGAATAGGAGGACTTTGATATGAAGAGAAAAGTTAACGCTAGTAAATCTTCATCGGCACTCAAACAGGTTAAGGAGTTCTATGAGGTATATGTCGAGAACAACGACCATCCAGTCACGACAGATCTCACGGAATATGTTACAGAGATGATCAAGCGTAATGGCTCCTGTAATTGATGGTGGTGGTTCTTACGGACCACGCGGTATATATGAGGCTTCTTTGATCGGGGAAGCCTCACATATACCGCAAACCATGTATCGCGCGGAACTGACCGCCTATGCTTCCAAATCAGCTCCGCGTGATACAGCAAGTTACGCAAAGTGGGTGTCCACTTTGCACCGAACCAGCTTTTGGGGTGGTTCTTAACTTGCCAATGGCTTTGCCCCTTGGAACCCCATAAGAGGTTTTCATCCTCTTAACTCCTGAGCCCGCATATCGTATTTATGCATCTTCAAAAGTTCACCGGACTTTTGAACATACATAAGCACACTATGCTAACGGGCTACGCGCCCATTGCATGCCCCGGCAAAGACGCTGTCCTTGCATCCTGCCAACATGGCGCTGCCCTTTTGGATTACCTGGAGGTGTTTATATGAGGAAACGAGATAACAGAGTAAGCGTCAGATATACTGATGCAGAATATGATGAGCTTATGAAAAAGGTATCGTATACGGGTCAAAGTCGTCAGGAGTACATGCTTAATTGTAGTTTAGGTGCCCGGTTAACGACGGAGACGGAACGAAATCTTTTAAGAGAGGAAGTTAAGCTACTTGCAGATTTGGACAGACAATTACGCGGGGTAGGTACCAATATTAATCAGCTTGCGTATAAAGCAAACAGTTGTGGCTACGATTTGGATGCTGAAAAGCTTTCTAAACTTGCTGAAGAGGTGGTACAGACAAGAGAGGAGATGATGCAGACATGGCTATCAATAAGACAATTGCGCGCACGTCAAAATCGAATGGTGGAATGAGAAATTGTATTGAATATGCGTTACGTGATCAGAAGGTTTTGGATGGATATGTTGCAATGACAGGTCCTGCACCATCCGAAATAAATTGGGATTCTGTGTATCGGTCTTTTCTTGAAGAAAAGCGTTTGTGGGGTAAAGAAAATGGTCGTTTATATGCTCATAACGTGATTTCATTTCATAAAGATGAGAAAGTTACCCCTGAGCAGGTGTTTGAATTTGGTAAAGAGTTTGTAGACAGGATTTTTCCTGATCATCAGACGCTGATAACAGTTCACCAAGATAAGGAACATCTTCATATCCATATGGTCACAAACACAGTAAGTTATGTTGATGGTCGTAAACTGCATTCTACAAAGCATGATCTTGAGCGAATGAAGACAGTTACAAATGCTATGTGTGTTGAGCGTGGATTATCTGTTGCACAAAAAGGTCGTCATTTTGACGGTTCCAAGATAGAAGAGGGTACCGTAATCTCATGGAAGAAGAATAAATACCAGGCATTGTTGAAGAAAATAAGCACAGTTTTGATGGATTGTATCGCTGCTGTCATGTCTGCTAAAGCAGAGGCAACAAATAAGGATGAATTTATTGATTTATTATCTTCTCAGGGCGGGAAAACTCTGTGGAAAGATGAACGTAAGCATATCACATTCATAAATGATAATGGTGACAAGGTTCGTGACAGCAATCTTTCGAGGACCTTCAGTACAGATATATCTAAAGAGTCGCTGGTTGAGATTTTTACGATCAATTCAAAAAAAATGATTTCAAATCAGGATTTAACCAAGCTTAAAAACCAGCTTGCAGAGAACAAATTGCTGGAGTTTGAAACAAAAGCCCGGATAAAGGAGCTGGAGCAATATATCTCTGAATGTGACGGAAATGATGAGAGCGTAGTAGCTGCTCAGAAAAAGATAGAACAGCTGAAATTAGAGGTGGATAAATATGATTCTAATATAGAGTTGCTCGATGAGAAAATTAGAAATGCCAAAGTAATAAAAGAAGCTGGAATTAACAGTTCTATTGAAGTAACTCCAGAGTTTCAAGGCTTTGGTTTGGGTTAATTATTACTGATATTAACTCTATGTCAATCCGATTCTATCGAAGCTTTATATTGTTTTAATATTCGATATGTTGTGGCACGCGAGCATAATTTATATGTTTTTATCAATTCAACAATTTCTTTTTCTGAGATTTTGTTTTTATACAAAAATCTAATGAGATCACCGTAGCGCCTCCATCCCCAAATAGTATGAATATTTTCACCTGGGTGAACAAAATCGTTTGGGGTTATACGAGCCCATTTATCACGTTGGGTAATAGATTGGTCTTCGCCATTATTGGAAAGACGCAGTCTGTATAGTTTGTACTTATTTATTCCAAGTGATTCACAGACATCTTTTTGGCTTAGACCTGCAATCAATAGGGTGTATATTCTATTTCTTAAGTCTCTGTCTGACTTTTTTTTCTCTATGTTATGATATGCTCTTTTCATGGCTTTTAAAGTTGCAAACTTTTTCGAGATTACAATATTTATGCAACATTATATCTTGGATTTTGCCTAATTCATCACCAATGCAGTCTCTACTTGTGCAGAGAATGAGACTGGTGCGTTGTTCGCCTATAATGAACACATAAATAATATTGAGGTTGGAAATTATTAAACACCTGTTATTATTACAGCCATTAATTTCCATAATCATAGTATAGTATATCACCCCACCCCGGAGGAAACGAGGGAAAAAGGAGACTAATTTATGCATATTATGTCAAACACATCAAAAAAGACATCCATCGCTCTAATGAAAATATATCATATTTTCAGCTCTTATCTCGATGGTGATGTTCAGTCCGAAGAAGCATATGCCACAATGGTGCAGCAAATTGATGAACTGGCCCAGCTTGTTCCAGAGGAAGAAATGGCAGAAATATATACCTATGTAGAAGAGCTATCAGATCTCGTCTACGATGATGATATATTTGCTGACTGTT
>JAEEGL013115373.1_pt1 | contig 12761 bp, 10 predicted proteins | sample 9134231 | NCBI WGS metagenome assembly JAEEGL01 (sample SAMN16246548, study PRJNA631951) | gut metagenome | biome: gut microbiome; feature: rumen; material: fiber-attached | host: Bos | place: Iran: Karaj | collected 2018-10 | reverse complement strand
ATTAATTACGAAGGAGAAGAACTAAAAGAGTATGAACAATTTTTTGGAAGAGTTATAGTAAAATACCACAAATCTCACCAAACACAATTAAGGCATTATGATAGTATTAAGGATAAACTTACTGTTATACAAATATTGCCAACTTTGTTTGATGGAGAAGATTTCCCGGGATATGATAAAGTTCGTTTATCATATCAGCAACTAAAAACAATAATTGATAGAAACAAAAGAGATTGGATTGCTGCATTAGAAAACCAAAAAGCAGTTTATTTGATTACGGATACCCATACAGGTAAACTATATGTTGGCTCCGCGACATCAAAACACGGAATGTTATTACAAAGATGGAAAAACTATGTTTGTAATGGGCATGGGGGCAATGTCGGTTTAATGGAACTAGTCAAAAAAGAAGGTTTTGATTATGTGAAAAATAATTTCCAATACTCAATTTTAGAAAATTATAATGCAAAAGTAGAGGATGATATAATTCTAAATCGTGAGTCTTGGTGGAAAGAAATATTTAAAAGTAGAGAATTTGGATACAACAAAAATTAAATGGATAAATTATGGCACAAACAGAAATAAATAATGAATTAAAAATATTGGTTGAAAAATATATTGATGAGCTTCAAATCATAAAAAGTAATATAAATGTAAAATATGTTAGTACTCTTAAAATAAATACTTCTGACGAATCTAGAAATATTAATGTACTAAATACAATACAAAATAATATTCCTATGATTTATATTATTCGAACAAAAGAAAATATAAGCATTGAAGAAATAGAAGCCGCAAAAGAAAAATTAAAAGCGGAGGGCTTCGGAATGTTTAGAATAAATTGTAAAACAATTAATAACAAGCCAAATCAAACTAAATGTCTATATGTAGGGAGTTCTAAAAAGTTACGAGATAGACTAAAACAACATATAGGGATTACTTCAAAGTCTACATATGCGTTACACTTGAGTGAATGGTGGAAAAATAAAGAAATAGAAATTGAAATATATGAAGTAGTGGATTTTAATAATATGCAATTATATGAGGATTGTCTTTGGGAAAAAAATAAACCAATTTTAGGCAGAGAAGGTAAGAAATAACATAAATGTACATTTTAGACAGATTATCAAAATCAAAATTCAGGAGCAGATTTAAGCTTCGCGCAAAAGAGCTTGAATATATCAAGGATAAAGGACTTGATACTATTTATTCTCATGCCCGCGATTTTATTAGAGATAGAGTAGCTCCCTCTGAACCTGCAAACGATGGTAAACAAACCCCAATGAGAGGTCATCCTGTTTTTATCGCTCAACATGCAACCGCCACCTGTTGTCGTGGCTGTATCGAAAAATGGCACAAATTCCCTCGACACAGAGAACTAACCAAAACCGAACAAGAATACCTTGTTTCCGTAATTATGGAATGGATAAATTGGCAAATTAATTCAAACCCCGTTTTATAACCGTTCAAAATATGTTCAAAAATAATTATAGCTCTATAGAAAAACACAAAACAATTTTTATGGTAGTATAATATGTATAATACTAATTACTTAAAATTATAAGCTTATGTATTTAAGAAATATTAAAATTAAAAATTATGGTTCAATTAAAGATATCAACTATTCATTGCCATTTAATAGTGAAGGCAATCCCATTCCATTAATTTTAATAGGCAAGAATGGTACAGGAAAAACTCTAATTTTATCTAATATTTTACATTCTTTAATTGAAATAAAAAGAAAATTTTATAATAAATTATCAGATGTGTCTGATAATAATTATTACAGACTTGCTACCACAGAATACATAAAGCTCAATGAGAACTATTCATATATTAAAACGGAATTTGATAATAATGTTTATAATTTAGAACTCTTAACAAATAATTATGAAGAATTTCTAAAAAATTATGATCCTAGTATTATCGCAGATGTAAATATAGATGATGAAAAATTTAAAACAGAAGGTTTTTTTTACAATTTAATTAAGCCAATAGATAATATATTTAAAAATAATATTTATTTATATTTTCCTGTAGATAGGTTTTATATTCCTACTTGGGAGAATACTGGTAACGAAAAATTATTATTTGTTGTTAATAGTAATAATTTAATAGGCCAAGATAAATTTGGTATTGTACAATATAATTTGCTTGATAATTTGGAAGAATGGATACTAGATGTAATTATTGATAAAATGTTATACGAGGATCGCTCATTTATACAAAATATTAATGGTAGTCTAATTATACAAAAAGCTTTTTTGGGGAAAAATCAAAATATACAAACTCATATTAACTCCATTTTATCAAAATTATTTGCTTGCGAAAAATATAAATCAATCAGAATTGGAATTCCACAAAAAGAATATCGAAAAATTATTATAATTGGCACAAAAAATGATGGTACAGAAGAAGACTTAGTACCTCGATTTTCAAATTTATCATCTGGTGAAATAATGGTATTAGGTATTTTTTCATCAATAATAAAAGCATATGATAAAATAACAGCTACAGAATTCAATATAAGTGAAATATCTGGGATTGTTATGATAGATGAAATAGATATTCATCTTCATTCTGATTTACTTAAAGATGTTTTGCCAGAAATAATTAAAATGTTTCCTAAAATACAGTTTATAATAACCAGTCATTCTCCATTTTTCTTATTAGGAATGAAAGAAAAATGCGAAAATAACTGTGAATTTCTTGCGTTGCCTAATGGAGTTATATTGGATAATATTGAAGAATTTGAAGAAATAAAAAAATGTTATTCAATAGTTGATAAAAATTATGATGATATGTTAAGAACTTTAGATAATTATGAAAAACAAATAAAAGATTTATCAAAACCTTTGATTATTACTGAAGGTAAAACAGATTGGAAACATTTAAAACACGCATTGTCTATAATGAAAAATAGTGGACAATATACTAATTTGGATATTAATTTTTTAGAATATGAATTTGAATTTTCAGATTCCAAATTAGAAACCTTATTGATAAATTTATCCAAAGTTCCAAATCAAAATAAAATAATTGGAATATTCGATAGTGATAGTAATATTGGTTCAAAATATGAAAATATTAAAGATTTTGGGAATAATGTCTATGGATATTGTATAAAGGATACTCAAGGTTATAATTGTGGTATATCTATTGAACTTTTATATAAAAGGGATGATTTAACGATATCAGATAAAGAAGGTAGGCGTATATATTTAACAGATGAATTTAAAGAATTATCTCATCAATTAAAAACTAATTCGAATATTGTTTGCAATAATAAAACATTGGTTGATGCAGTAAAAAGAAATATAATTAAAATAATAGATTCGGACGTTTTTGATGATGAAGAACATAGTTTAGCATTGTCTAAGAATCAATTTGCGGAATATATTTATAACAATGAAGATAATTTTTCGAAAGTTTCTATAGACGGATTTAAGGATATTTTTTCTATTATTGAACAAATTATAAACGACAATTAAACACCTTTTAAACGGCATTTAAATTTTCGATATCTTTTTCGTGGTCAATAAAGAATGCATTTAATAAATCTGCATTATTTCTCAAATTTTTAATAACCGGAGCAAGATTATAGCACTCTTCAATCTCCGGTTGATTTGCAACAAAAAAATCAATAACAACTGCTGTATTATAAATATTTTCCGACCACTTGCTTAATTGCTTGAACTCTTTTGGTGTAATATTTAATCCGACTTTTTCCATACGACCTCCTTCAACGTGTCGTATTCATCACTCAAAGTCAGAATTAAATCAAGTAGAACCTATGCTACTTTATTATAAGTGTTATCATTATAATTGTTATAATGATCATAAAAATGATTATATAAGTTATTACATTTTTCTTGGAATAATTCCCTATCATAAATTTCAGGTAAGGTTTCATCACAAATTATTTCTATTGCTTCTTTTACTTTTGCTCTTGTTGATTGTTTTTTACGCCAATCAAGAACAAGTTTTTCTTTCTTGATAACTTGAACTAATTTTTGAGCTGCGGCTTTTACAGTTTCAAATTCCTTTTTTGAAAGTTTCGGCTCTGGTTTTGTTAGAATATCAAGAATAGCAAGTTCTTCTTCTGTTAAATTTTCATCAAGATGGCGTTTTTCTTCTGCCGTTAAATCATTAGTTAATGCAACTAACTGAATGTACATTTGCTCCATTGTTAGTTTTCCGGCATTGTATTCATCAATAATTTGTTCAAATCTTTCTTGGAAATGTTTTCTCATATCATTGAGTTTTAACATCATTGAAAGTTTAGAAGCAATTGTTGATTTTAGTTTTTCTAATAATGCGCGTTGCTTTTCTTTCAGAATTCTGCGTTGCAATTCTTCAAAATCTATTTTACTTAAATCAAGTTTTTCACCGGCTTTTAGTTCGTATGATTTAAGATTTATAGATTCATTAAGCAATTCTTCCACTTGTTGAGCAAGCTTTTTAACCTCTGTATTATCAATAGACTTGATTGTAACTTCTCTGATTTTTGCGTAAAGAATTGAACAAACAAAAACTAATTTTGCGTATCTTCTAGCCTCACTATCAGGTAGAATTGCCTTAAATAACGCTTTGAGGTTTTGTGTTCCTTTTAAAAATTCTGTTTTATCCTTTTCTGTTTCTAATATTGTATTAACGGCTTCTTCTGTTCTTTTTATACATTCTAATGCTCTTGTATCAAATATTGTATCTACATCAATTTTCTTTGAATCAAGAAAAGCTTTCATTTTCTTTGCCTCTGTATCTAAAAGTTTAATTAATTCTGCTTTTGTTTCAGCAGGGTCTTCTTCAGAAGTTCCACCGTCTGTTGGTTCTCCGTATATTGCTAATGCTTTTTGTAAGGCTTTAAAGATACCGATATAATCAACTATCAAACCGTTGTATTTGCCTTCTGCAACTCTGTTTGCTCTTGCTATTGTTTGCATAAGTGTATGTTCTTTTAAAATTTTATCAAGATAAAGAGTTGAAATAGTAGGACAATCAAAACCCGTAACCCACATTGCACAAACAAAAACAAGTCTTAATTTATCTTCTTTATCTTTAAATTTGGTAGCTAAATCTTCTGATTTCATTCTTTTTCTGTGGGGAGCAATATCAACGCCTTTTTGTTTCATTTGTTCATCTTCATTTTGGGAAGAAGATACTACAACTGCCATATCAGTTTCTTTCATATAATTGATTTTATCTTGCAAAACTTCTTTGTCGTCTTCATTGGCAGTTTTCAATCTGTTTTCAAGAACCTTAATATATTTATCCCACTCAATTTTAACTTTATCATACATTTTAATCGCAGTTGCTTTATCAATTGCAACATACATTGCTTTTCCCATAAAACCACGATTCATAAAATGTTCTACAACATCTTTCGCGATTGCATCAAGCCTGTCTTCTCTTGTAATTACTTGATACATATTTACATATTCTTTTTCAAATTGTTCTTCTTGTTCCTCTGTAAAATCGGCAGAGTCTATGATGTTTTGGAGTTGTTTTTCTAAATCATCATTCGTAATCTGCATTTCAGGTATTCTTGCTTCGTAGTACAAAGGAACAGTTGCTGAATCTTCTATTGATTGTTTGAATGTATATTTACTTACATAATCACCGAAAATTCGTTTTGTTTTTTCATCACTTTTCATAAGAGGAGTACCTGTAAATGCTATAAACTTAGCATTAGGGAGTGCTTCTCTCATATTCATTGCTAATGTTCCGTATTGTGTACGGTGTGCTTCATCGGTAATTACGATAATGTCGTTTCTATCAGATACTTGTTCAAAACTTTGTCCTTTTTCTTCTGTTCCAAACTTTTGAATCATTGTAAAAATAGTTCTGTGGTCTTCTTTTAAGAGTTGTTTCAAATGTTCTCTTGATGTCGCCTGAATATTTTGCTCCGTAACCGCACCTGTTGAAACAAAGTTTTTATAAATCTGTTCATCAAGGTCTGTTCTATCCGTAACAACTACAAAAGTCCAATTCCCTTTTATTTTTCGGAGAATTTTTTGAACAAAAAATATCATAGAAAAACTTTTTCCGCTACCTTGTGTATGCCAGAATACTCCGAGTTTTCCATCAGTATTTGTTTTAAATCTTTCTATTGCACTATTAACCCCTAAAAATTGATGATTTTTACCGCAAATCTTTATTGTTCCGCCTTTTGTTTCTTGATAAAGAGTATAGTTTTCAACAATATCTAACAAATTTTCCGGCTTACACATACCAATCATTAAAGTGTCAGCAGGGATTATACCTTTGGTTCCATCATTATCAATTTTTTTCCAGTCAGAGAAGTGTTCCCATTTAGAAGTTAATGTACCAAATTTAGCTTCTGTACCGTTTGAAACAATTATAAATGCGTTATACCAAAATACTTGCGGAATTTCTTTTTTATAATGTGTAATATTGTCATTAAAAGCGTTTTCTATATGTTTATGGCTGGCTTTAAGCTCAATAAATACGAGTGGTAAACCATTTACAAAAAGTATTAAATCAGCTCTGCAATTATATCTTTCTCCTGATATTTTAAATTGTCTTATAAGTAAATATTCATTTTCCTGTGGTTCTTGAAAATCAATAACCTTAACAATATCAGTTGTATCAATGCCGTCATTGTCTTTAAATTGAACCTTAACGCCATCTTTAATCATCGAGTAAATAAATTGATTAGCTCCTATTGGAGTTTTAGAAGATAAGTCCTGCGTTAATTCATAATATGCATTATCTAAAGCTTCTTGCGGTAAATCGGGATTCAGTTTTAATAATGCTAAACGTAAGTTTTTTGATAAAATAACTTCATCTGTTGTTTGTCTGCCAAAAGTTGAATTATCTCCGCCAACTATTTCAGAAGTAGCATCAAAAAGCTCAAATCCAAGTTCTTCCTTGCATTTTTCCATTAAATCCAATTCAAAAGCTTCTTCTGATAATTTGTGCATTAATAGTCTCCAGAATTAGAGTATCATGATTTGAGCATATTAACAATATCTTATACTAAATATGGGGTATGCAAAAAGCCATCACAGTTATATAAAAATGTTTTTCTTCGTCATTTTTATTTTTAAATTCACATCTAAAAGCTGAAGTATCTTTTGGAGTTTTATATGAGTCAATATATTTGACAAAATTTGAGTGTTCAGCTGTTACAGATTTTATATCTTCACATACTTTCGTAAAATCTTTATTTTTAACAAAAACAAAGATGGCAGTCTTTGTATCTCTATATGTAACATATCCCAATAATTGGTCTATTGTTGCTAAAAAAACCTTTTTCCCTTTCCAAAATTTACATTCTGCAATAAATACATTCTGATTATCATTTCTTATTAGAATATCGGTTTTGCCGTTTGAATTAAATGTTTCACCGGTTGCTTGCCCTTCGTATTGGCCATTTAATTGAACAAGAAAATGGGTTCTTAAATCTTCTTCTCCCATATTAGCAAATGCCTTTGGACTACGTTCCATAACTTTAGCCATATTGGAACAAATTTCAATAATCTCGTCATATTTTTTTGTTTCTAATTCTGGCTCTGGAGTCATATTTTTCTTATTTATCTTTGGTTTTTGAAATTGAATTTTTCTTTCAACATTAGGGACTTTATATGTTAATTGCGCATTTTCATTCTTTATTAATTTATATGGCAAACTTATGAGCATATTGTTTATTTTATTAGAGTTTTCAATTTTGTACTTTATATATTCTTTAGCTTCATCTTTTAAACGTTTGTTATATTTTTCTAAATCTTTTTGTATATAGCCAAGATAAATGTGTATTAGTTTTAATTCATGTTGTATAAGTTCTTTTACATTATATTCTTCGACTTCTCGCATTGATAAACCGAGTTCAATTACAATATATTCATTATTTATTCCTGCCTGAGGAAATCCAGTAGTATAAGCACTTGGTCTTGCTAAAAACAAATCTTTATCTCCCGTGTAAGGAATCAATATCCAAAGAGCAACACCATCAACATATCCAATACTGGTATAGAAATCGTTATACCTTTCAACTTTTTGTACCTGTTTATTAATAGTTATATTTTCTTCATCTATAGTTGGAGTAGTAAGTTTAAATTCGTTGCATATATAAGTTAAATACTCATCAAAATTCACATTTATAAGATAATCAGGATTTTCTTCATCAATTTTCCTTTTCATATCCTGAATCTTAGAATTTAAGATACTATATAGTTCATAATTACGAAACAAATAATTCATGGAAATATAATACTATAAGCATACAATATAATAAATTGTGATTATACAGCATTCACATAATGTTCAAAATAATGTCTTACAATAAAATTTGCAAGTGTTTTAGCTGTATTAACTGCTATTATTGCATCTTTTTGTGTTGGTATATATGTTATTGAGTGTGCATCGCTCATACCTATTCTTAAAATAGCGAGTCCATTTATTAAATCTTTAAATCCGTTTTCTAGCTGTTCATAAGCTCTTTGCACACCACCGACTTGTCCTAACTGAAAATTTATTAATGGGAATGTATCATCAACTAATTGTCCAATATCTCCATTGTAACCGGAAACTCTTCTTCCTTGAGATCTCTGTCTTTCGGCTTTAATTTCACATAAAATCTGTTCCAGCAATGAGCGAGAATTGGTTATGGCTCCGGTATAATCTCCAGACTTAATCTTATTAAAACATTTTTCATTATGCTCATTTATCAATATATAGTTACCTCTCTCTGACTCTTTAAATAAACAATCATAATTCACTAAGCAATTGTCAATGGAGTAAATTTTATACTCATCAGACTCTTCTATTTTTTCAACAGAATAACCATCATCATCAAAAGATTTATTTAAATATACAACAACTTCTTCTGGTTCATCAGTATAATCATATATATGTTCAAAGTAAATAGTTATAAAATTAGCTATATTTGAAGTTCCGTTTAATTTTTCAAGTTGTAACCTTACATATTTTTCTTGTTTAAATTCTGTCTTTGTATAAAGTGGATTATTTATAATATCAAAATGTTCAGCAAAACATTCATCATAAGTGCAAATAATATCTTTGCTACCGGAGTCTTCCAATATTTTATCTATTTCGGATTTGTTTATTTTACTTGTTAATCCTGAATACCCCGTAATAATATTTGTGAGTTTATCAATAGAAGCTGAAGATAAAAGCATTTATTTTATCTCCATATTTTCAACATCAATTTCGCCGGAGATTAGGCGGGGGAGAAGTAGGTCGCGTGTTTGTTTGAGGGTTTGATTTTTTGATATTATTATTGCTATTTCTTTTAATATTGGTGAAATAATCCGATTGAATTTTGATAAAATTGAATCATTTGGTAATGAAATTTTATAATCATAAATATCATCATTGCTTAAATTAAGAACAGTTGCACTATCTGCTCTTGATAAACAATGACTTTTAAATATTTTTGAATTAAAGAGTAGTATTAAATACTGCTTATATTTTTCATTTGTATTTATTCTTGCAACACGTTGATTTAACAAATATATATTATCATCTTCTGGTATAAATCCAACATTACCGATAATTCTGCCTTCTCTTGTTACATCGGAAAGTACCATTACTAAATCTTTTGCATTTAGTACATATTTTTCTTGATATTGTTCTCCGTCTACTAAATATTTTGTGTTGTCTTCAAATTGTACTCCGCCATAACTTTGAAAATTACCCATACGCACTAATATTTTATTTGTCTTATTATCAGAAAATTGACTACTTTTAAATGCATAACCATGTTGTAAAGACAAGATTTTTTGTAATTCTATGAATTCCCAATCACTTGGTATTTCTCCGAGGTCGGTTTGTTTGAAAGTTGCGGTTTCGTGGTTTGGAAATTTGAAATCAACAAACCATTCTTTATAGATTTTTTGAGCCATTTCTTCCAAAATCTTTATCCGCTTGTTGTTATTCTCTATCAAATCATCATAGTTTGATAAAACCTTTGCTATCTTTTTCTGGTCTTCAATTTTAGGTAAGTTAATATTTAATTCTTCAAAAATTTTAACTGTCAAACTTCCCCTGCTACTGCTTGAATCAGAAAGAAGCCTTAGTTCATTATATCTTGACGTTAAATTATAAAACAAAAACTTTGAGTTTAATAATTCTTCTTTTGTTCTTATTGCAATTACAGATTGATTTATATACGTATCTGTTAAACAATATGCTACTTGCCCTCTTGTTTTACCTTGTCCTGCAGAAGCAATAACAACATCTCCTACTTTCGCTAATCTTGTACTTGATTTTTCAACACCCAATTTTGTAATAGTTTTTTCGGTTTCTCTTATATATGCATTTTTTGTTTCACCCGAAGATAACCAATAAAATTCACCATTCCAAAAATCTTCATTTGTTGTAGAAGGTGTACCACCGCTAAATATATTAACTGATAAATCTTTTAATTTCATTTTATACACCCAACAACTCTTTAATATTATGTGCAATCTTTTCTTCAAGGTCTTTTGATTCGGAGTTCAGTTTTTCAAGCTTGGTGTTTAGTTCTTTGAGCTTGTCTTCAAAAACATAATCTTCCTCTTCTGTTTCCGCAACACCGACATAACGACCTGCGTTCAAGCTCCAACCTTGTTTCTCTATATCATCAATAGTTGCAACTTTACATAAACCTTTAACATCTTGGTATTTTTCATCTGGGAATTTTTCAAGTGTCAGTTTTTTACTACCCCATTTGTATTCAGGTTTTTCTCCGCGATAGAGTTTTACAATATTGGTGATAAATTCTATCTGTTCATCAGTAAATTCTCTATGTGCCCTGTCAATTTGGGTATAAATTTCTCTTACATCAAGAAAGAGGACTTTGTCTTTCCTATCTGTATTCTTCTTACCTTTATCCAAGAACCAAAGCGTACAAGGAAGTGTAACATTGTGGAACATATTGCTTCCAACAGAAACCATTACATCAACGGCATTATCTTTGATTATTTTCTCTCTTATTGTTTGTTCTGTCTGTCTTGCGTCACTTGCAGAGTTTGGCATAACAAATCCTGCTCTTGAATTTTCGCCGTCTTTTGGTTCTTTCAAAGCTGAATAAAACATTTGTATCCACAAATAGTTCGCGTTATCGGCTTTTGGTAATCCGAACGGAAATCTCTTATCCCCTTTTAATCTTTCTTTATCGACACCATCAACATTAAACGGCGGATTGGCGAGGCAAAAATTGTATTTACCTACTGAATCAAAGACATCTTCATAAAAACTGTTTGCCTGTTTAACATCACCCTCTAAACCGTGTATAGCGAGGTTCATTTTACACCATTTTACGGTTTCTTCTGTTTTTTCCTGTCCCTCAACAGTGATTAAATCATTTACATGTTTATCCGGGTTCAGATTTTCCCTTTTTGCAAATTCTCCAGTTTGAACAAACATACCGCCTGAACCACACGCAGGGTCATAAATACTACCATGAAACGGCTTCATTATTTCAACAAGCAATTTAACCAAACAAGTAGGAGTATAAAATTCTCCACCTTTTTGACCTTCTTTGCTTGCGAATTTACCTAAGAAAAATTCATAAACTTTACCGAAAACATCACCATTTTCACGGTCAAATTCTACATCATTAAATACTTTCATTGTTGCAACAAGCAAATCATCAGGTATTCTTAAATACCCTTTCGGCAAAACACCTTTCAAAATAGGGTTTTCATCTTCAACCAAAGACATTGCTTCATTTAGAGCTTTTGCAATACTTTCACCTTCCGGCAAGTGCAACAAATAATTAAATGAGGCTTTTTCAGGAATATACAAAACTCCTCTTGCTTGATAAGCCGTTTTTTCATCAAAAGCTCTGCGAGAAGATGCTTTCATTGCTTCTATTTCAGGTTTTGCCTTTTGAAATCTGTAATCTGCAAAACGTAAGAAAATCAAACCCAAAACAGGAGTTGAAAATTCATTATACTTTAAGCTTGAATTAGCACGGAGTTCATCTGCCGTATTCCATAATTTATTCTGAAAATCTTTTAAATCAAAAGCCATAAGTCACCTCATTCTATAACAAATATATTAAGAAATGTTAAGGAAGTAAATCCCATAAAAGTATGAAATATGCAAAAATACACATTTTGAGGCAAATTTTATATACAAAACTGTTAATATTAAATATAACTACAAATAAAAATTCATATAACTCTCATCAATAATATCCTGTTCGATGCCGATATAGCGGAGGGTGATGGCAGAGTAGGAATGGTTGAAAATCTTCTGTAGAAGTTCAATATTATCAAATTGTTTATAGTGATGGTAGCCGAAGGTTTTGCGCAGCGAATGAGTGCCGATTTTGTCCTGAAGATTTAATGTTTTTGCAGCCTTATTCAAAATCCTATACGCTTGATTACGGTCAAGCCTGTTCCCTTGTTGCGTAATAAATAATGGCTCATCTTCCGGGCGTTTTTTTACAAAATCTTCAAGCACAACCTTTAGCTCCGGATTTAATGGAAAACGTTTATTTTTCTTTGTCTTTTTCTCTTTTATTTCAACAAAATCTCTACCCTTAACATCCCCGACATCAAGCTTCAAAATATCCGAAATCCTGAGTCCGCAATTTATCCCGAAAATAAAAAGCACAAGGTCACGCTTTTTGCGTTTCAAGACCGCTTTCATTTTCTCAATATCCTCTCTATTCCTTATCGGTTGAACAATATTCATACTCCCTCCTATATCCCAAAATAGTCTACCCCCAAGTTGTACCTCACGAAAAACTCAAAATCCTTGCTATATCTTTCGCCCGTAATGAGTTT
>JAEEGL012683902.1_pt1 | contig 12761 bp, 16 predicted proteins | sample 9134231 | NCBI WGS metagenome assembly JAEEGL01 (sample SAMN16246548, study PRJNA631951) | gut metagenome | biome: gut microbiome; feature: rumen; material: fiber-attached | host: Bos | place: Iran: Karaj | collected 2018-10 | reverse complement strand
TATCCAGTCGGAGGCATCCCCTCTCCCATGGCCCCACAGGAAGACGTTCTTCGACTTGACCCCCCAGTAGCCCGCCAGTGTTCGGAAGCCGTTCTTGAACTCCTTGACGTCATGCCCGGGATGCGGTATGAGCTTGTGGGCCTTGAGGCCCTTATAGTATATATCCAGATAATTTTCGCACTTCGCCTTGTCGGTATGCATCAGGAGGATGTCATCGCAGTAGCGGATGAACAGACGCCCGGGATCCCTTCCAGAAACGATGTCCTTGTCTATGGACTGCATAACCACGTTCACGATGATGCCGGAGAGCGCCCCGCCTTGAGGGATGCCGAGCTTGCCGCCTTCCTTCGCCTCGCGGAGGGTGTCGGCATCGTAGCAGCCGGCTCCGATGAACTTGTCATCGCTCACCCACTTGAACCTCGCCCTTGCGCCTTTAGGCACCTTGACCGTCTTCCAAACGGGATCGGACGGGTCGTTCAGCTTCATGACATTGCCGTAGTAGTCATATGAATCAAGGTAGGCCTTCAGCAACACCGTAAAGGGCTCGAATACCGCAGGATCGACACCGGTCCTCGCCGCCGCCACCCCGTAGAGCTCACGGAAGCAGTCGAGAATGTCATCATGGTTGAGTATGTCATAGAATTTCTGTATGTCACACTCCCCTACGAAGATCGCCCGGCCTTCGTTGCGCTTTCTGTAGGCAAGCACCTCCCGGATGGCATCCTGGTAGTTGGGCACAGCCCACTGCCGCTTCCCCCTGTACTGGACGGAGCGCATGAAGAGCATATTGCGGTGGAAGCAGGAGTCGAAGGTGGTGACGACATACTTGTATGCGAGGGCCAGAAGGATCTTTGTCTTCAGGTCATCGTAGACGCATATCGGGCGGAAGATGTGGTCGCCCGTCTCCTCGTCCACCTCCTTGAACTGTGGATAGACTGTCGGTGCCTCGAGCTTCACGGGGACGCGGCCTTCGACAATATCATGGATCTCATCAAGAAACTTTTGGAGATTCACTGCCCAAGGGGCCTCGGGGGTCTTTTCCCGGAGTTTCACGATGGAGACGTACGCCCTTGCGGAAGCAACGCGTCTCGAGTACGTCCACTTCTCCACCCCGTTGCCTTTCGGCTTGGCGGGTCGCCTGTCGAAACCGGCGTTCACCCACTTGCTCCTGGGAGGTATCATGGTGGAGAGCTCCCCGTACAGAGTGTCCGAGTTCTCGTCCTGCTCAGGCTTTTCTTCCCCGGCTTCACTGGGCTGTTTTTTCACAGGCTTCTTGTTCTTATTCTTCGCAACGTACTTCCCACGCTCCTTGGCAAGGAGGCGGATCACCATGTCGTCCGTGACGAAATCTCCGAAGCTCTTGACTCTCATAAGCAAAAACAATATTGCCCAAGGGATAACACTCGTCTTAATCGATCTGCCGAGAGCATGCTCCCGGAGTAACAGGGATGATAGTCAGCGCCTAACCTCGGCATAGAGCCTCGGCCTCCCCGGCCACTGCGGATAACGGCAAAAAATAATTTTGCGGTTGCGTGTGAGTCTTGTCCAGAGACAAGTCCATGAGCAATATTGTTTGTTGCAAATATAGGCATTTTCCCTGATAAGAGTTTCAGGTTAACACCCATAGAGTTATGATACGGCTTTTCACCCCTTCCACCTCGATTGGCACGTGTTGAAGTCCTCATACACGTAATGCCATCCGTCCTCCATCTCGACATGGACGTTGTTGCCCTGCCAGTAGGCACGGGCCACCTTCCCGCACGGGAGGTTGCAGAGGTTCTTGTTGTGGTGCATGTCGGACCAAAGGCTGACCGAGCAGCAGGTCCAGGTGCACTGGCCGCGATTGATGTACTCTTGTGGGAACATGGTTTTGTTTTATTGGTTCACGAGTATATACTCCTGACACTGGGTATTCTTTCGAAATCCTTTTATTTAAATATTATTTATTCTCTGAAAGCAATTCCGGTTTTGCGGGTATAATAATGTGAATCCTGAAATTCGACATTATGAAAGACGACAAAACCATTACGGCAAGCATCCGTTTCGCAGCCAGCCACCCCGCATCCGGTGGGTTTTTCACAGTACGTTTCTCCGATGGCCTCTTCGGCCATCTCAACATCAAGAGCAACGGATCCGCCAGGCCGCTGGGCGACCGATACCAGACCCTTGAAGGCCACGACTTCTACAACACCGTTGACGAGGCTGTCTGGGTCCTGCATGATATTCTCCTAAAGGAAAAGGAAGAGAAAAAGGGCGAATAATCCTCAAGCGTATGTGGAACCTGTTCAAGATCTTCATCGGTATAATCCTCCTGATCCTCATAGTGCCACTGCTGTGGTTCCTCATCAAGCTCGTCACCTGGTTCTTCGGGTGGGCCTGCGGCGCGCTGCTGGAAGGCGGCTGCGCCACCTCCGGCGGGGAGGTCCTCGGGGTGCTTTTCGTGGTGGGCTGCATCGTCTTCGTCATCTGGTGCATAGTAAGCTAAGGCCATGAAGTGGGATCACGTCAGGAATCTCCCCGTAGAGGGCAGCTACAAGAGCAAGGACCCGGTCCTCGAGCGGCTTCTCCTGTCCGGCTGGCACAGGCAGAACGGCCTCGGCCACAGGGCTGACGGGATCCTCCCGTACGTGCTCTCGAGTGGCCTCCCCCTTGACAAGGCAATGGCGGACCATTACCGGGACATCGTCTCCGGGAAGATCCGGTTCCGCGCCAGCCGCCCGGACATGGAGAACATCCTCTGCAGACTTTACTTCTGCGACAGCGAAGAGGACATATGGGAGATCGTGAAGGAGGGCCATGGGGATATCGATTCCTTCGTCTTCACCTATGCCGGGTACGGGGACGCCGATGGCGAGCCTATCATGACCGCATCCCCCGGGAGGCTTGAGAGGTTCTGCGACTACCTGGACTCCCCCGCCGTCCGGCAGAAGGCGGACTTCATACGGGACACCATCTCAGCCTTCGGTCCGGAGTCCTTTTATATTTCCTCCATAGACACTATCTAAATGGTGGCGCAACGCCACCTTTCATCACGTTCCCCTCCCCCGGCATACCAACCGAAAGCCGAAGGTCCACCCGGGCCTCCGCTTTTTTTCATTTTTTTTGAAAGCAGACGGAGAAAGAAAGGTATAGATTGACGCAAGATATGAATATGTACAACTTAAACAAAACAACATTATGAAAAACAACATCATCATTCGCCTCGAAAACACAATGTTCAACACGAAAAACATTGAAAATCATTTGCCGAAAGCAATTGACAAGCAGAGTTACATCAATACAAGTTTGCCCAAATGCAAAGCAAACAACAACTTGTTGGAAATCAACGAGTTATTGTCAAAAATCAAGGCAATGGGCAAGAATGTCAATGTCAAGATTGTGACAGGATTTCGCGGGAATTGCGTGTACAGGTTGTTGGAGAGGAATGGAGTTTTGGGAGTAAGGGTACAATCAACAATTGAGCAGGCAATGGGTGGTAGCGAGAAGGAAAGCATTGTTGTGATTTCAACAAGCGAGCATGACAAGGAGGTTGCAATGCAAAACGGTGTTGCAATTGTGTCAAGCATTGACAACAAGGATTTGATCCTGGAGTCAATTGGCCTCAAGAAAACGAAAAAGTCAAGTCAGGAAGCGGCCTAGCGGCTTCCTGACAGCTCTTCCACAATAATCGACAGCGGCAGCGCCGCCTGCTTTGAGACGGGGTATTCCCCCATTGCTTCGGATACCGCGCGCGACCGGGCATGGAATCCCCCGTCTTTTCTTGTCCTCACCCTCCCCGTCCTGAGGTTCACCACGCGGTTCACCGTAGCCCCGCTCATCGGGCTTCCGAAGAACTGCGCGATGGCGCACGGGTCCTTCCCGCCTGGGCGGAAGAGCTCAGGATGCGCGTCTATCGCCTTCAGCATCCCCCCGAGGCTGACGGACGTGTGCCCCAGGAGGCTCATCCCCGTCTCGGCGGAGAAGAACCGGGGGTTACGCCATATCGTCTCCCTGTTCTCGTAGAAAAGTGGGAAGTTGTCCAGGTATGTCTGCACGGTATTCTCCCTCTTGTCGAGCAGATGGCGGTAGAGCGCCCCGATGGCCTCCCGCAACCCTGAGGCCCTGTCAAAGTCCACCTCCCCATCGCCATCCAGGAACAGTCCCCTGTTCACCCCGACCAGCACGGCCGGATACCGGAACTTCATCCTGGGGGCGAGCGAGCCGAATATTGGGCTGTTGAACCCAACCTGATAGCCCCTTCTCCGGAATGCCTCCGCAACCTCGTCCAGCAGCTCTTTACCAGGCTGGCTCCAGTCGGCGTTCACGCCGAGGCATATCTCCGCCACGGAGAGGTCCGGGGCGAAGGTGCGGCAGTCAAGAAGCAGCGAAGAAGGGGTCAGCACGGCCCCTATGTCTTCCGCTTTCCCCACGAGGTGGATCCTCGGGTCCGTCATGGACGGGGTGGCGAAGAGCCAGTTCCCCTCGGGGGACCCGCCGGAGGACTCGAGGGGGATATGCAGCACTATCCTGTCAATCATTCCCGAGCGCCTTTACGTGGTCCACGAGTTCCTCCAGGCTTGCCGGATTGAACTCCTTCAGCCCTTTCCTCGCCTTCATCGCCTCCAGGGCTTGCCCGCTCTGGATGGTGGCGGCGTTAAGGGCCTCGCAGCGCTTGCGGAAAAGGCCGCTGTTGCTCCCGGAGAGGGTCTCCCCCGTCTCCAGGCACACGGCGGTCCAGCAGTCCGCCCCGGAGAGTGGCGAGCCGTTGAACGACACAACATGGGCCGTCCCCCCGGCGCAGGGCACGGTGAACAGTTCGGGATATGACTCCCAGCAGAGGAATAGCGCCCCGATGGGGATCGGGGACTTCACCAGGCGGATTTCCTGGAGGTTCTTGCCCTTCTTTGAAAGGGTCAGCTCATACTTCACTTCGAATGGAACGGGGGTGAAGAAATACCGGGCATCCCGGCGGAACGCACCGAAGTGCCGGTGCAGCAGCGCGATGTTCTCGCGGTAGAAGTCGAATTCTTCCATGGTCAGTTTGTTTTTTGAATTTCTTAATTCCGCATCGTCCTGCCACCGTGGCATCTGGCCTGCTCGGTTGGCGCTTCCTCATGGGAAGGCTCTTGATGCTTTCGTATAGTTATACCGCTTCCCCTCCTGATTCTTTCAGGAAAGGGCGCAAAAAAAGGAGAGCCCTTTTGAGGGGGTCCTCCTTTAAGCCGCGCTGCCACGCTTTCCGATTGTCAGACCGTCCGCGTAGATCCTGTCCACGAAGTCTTGAAACTCCTTCGTTGCAATCTCGCGATAGATCCTTTCCTCGTCCACATGGCTCATCCACTCACGCCTAGGCGGGTTGGATGAAAAGTTTTTTTTCTTTTCCATATCTGTTTAGGTTTTGTTCCGAAAGAATAAGGATGCCGAAAAGCAGGATCGACATCCAGTTTGACAAGAATCAATAAAAAAGTATAAACTAATCCGTTTCGTTTATCAAACTACCTACAGACATATGAGAAAGAACTTCAACAGCGGACTGCAAATGTAGGGAATTATTTTTCAATTACCAAATTATCCCTCCGTCACCCCTCCCCTGGGCTTTTTCTTCAAAAAGTGCGGGATTCCCCGAAAGGATTCTGAAGAGCGCGAGTATATGTTAGGTGTAAAAGCAACGAAAAAGCAACGACTATGACGAGACAAGAGATTCAGAACGAGATTGAGGCCCTTCTTCGCAGCACGGGCCGCCAAGACATTGAGAACGTGATTGACTATATGCGCACGAGCGACTTCTACGATAGGCCCTGCCACTCCCACCACCGATTCGATGGCGGGTTGGCACAGCACTCCCTTGAGACGTGCCGCTTCGCCCTCTCCCGCTGCGGGGACCTCCCCCGCGGGAGCGTGATCGTAGCGAGCCTCCTTCACGACCTGTGCACCTCGCACAGCGCCTCCGCCCGCGGCATCCGCGGACACGGCCGCCGTTCGGTGGGGATCCTCGGCCGCGTGTGCCGCTTCCACCTTGACCGAGAGGAGTACGAGGCGATCAAGCTCCACATGCACCGCAACGCGAAGGAGATGGCCACCAACCCCCTCGCCCGCCTCGTGTGGAAGGCGGACAAGGTGAGCGCGGCGCGTCTCGTCCACCTCGGCAAATCGGGGATTCTTTCTATCTTTGCGCAAGGGGCATGACTGAGATAACCATCATACCGGACGTGCACGGGAGGCCTTTCTGGAGGCCCGCCGTGCAGGCCGCGACCCCCGGGTCGAAGATAGTCTTCCTCGGGGACTACCTCGACCCGTACCCCTGGGAGGGAATCACCCCCGGGGACTCCACGAGGATGCTCCAGGAGATCATAGCCCTGAAGCGGGAACGCCCTGACGAGGTGGTGCTCCTGCTGGGCAACCACGACATGGGATACCTCGACCCTGACATCAACTTCTGCCGCAGGGACCATTTCGGGGCGCTGAGGAACAGGCGCATCCTGGAGGACAACCTGGACCTCTTCCAGATAACCCATGTGGAGAAGGTGGCCGGCTCGTCCGTCCTCTTCACCCATGCGGGGGTGGCCCTGTCATGGCTCGACAGGCACCGGGACGTCCTTGGGGATGGGCCGTTCGACCCGGAGGCGCTCAACGCCATGCTCCACGACCCCGCCAGGCGTGGCGTCCTCTACACCATTCTTGCCGAGGCGGTGTACATGCGCGGAGGCAACTCCCCCAGCGGCAGCCCCATCTGGGCGGACATGGACGAGTACCTCGCCGGGGAGAGGCTCCTGCCCGGGTACGTCCACCTCTTCGGGCACTCCATGCACGAGGGCGGCCCAGCGGCGGCAGGGAACAACGGCATCTGCCTGGACTGCCTGCACGCCTTCCTCCTGAAGGACGAACCGCTCACGCTCACCATGCTCGGGTAGAATTTTCCACTCTCTATCCGAAAGCAAACGGAAGTTCCGGAGTATATATGGCCGTAATACCAATGCGACTATGAATACTATCGAAACACCCCGCCTCACCCTCAAGCCCCTGCGCAGCGCCCACTGCGCCAACCTCCTTCCCATCCTCAACGACCGCGCCACCGCCTGGTGGGCGGACCTCCCCCGCATGCGCACCCCCGGGGAGGTGCGCTCCTTCATCCGCTGGGGGAACTTCAGCGGGCAGATCATCCAGTACGGCCTCTTCGAGAAGGGGTCGGACACCGCCATAGGCTTCCTCCAGGTGAAGCTCCCCGCGTTCACCGGCAGGGCTGACGAGCGCGAGCTCGGCTACGTCCTCTCGAAGGACTACCGCGGCAGGGGTTACATGTCCGAGGCCGTGAAGGCCGTCTGCGAGGATGTCTTCAAGGACGGGTCGGTCCGCGCCGTCACCCTCGAGGTGCTCCCGGACAACGGCCCCTCCCAGGGCGTGGCGCGCAAGTGCGGCTTCGTCCTCGAGCCCCAGGGGGACGGCGAGAGGGAGCTCCGCTACCTGGACGGCGCGCCCCTGGACCGCCTGGTGCTCACCGCCGAGGAAGCGAGGCGAAAAAAATCCAGGGCGGCGTGAAAGCAAGAGCGCTTTTTCCAGTATAACTAGGCGAACCAAACTGATACGACTATGACGAAAATCTTCACCGAACGGCTCGTTGTAAGGAGCCTCAACCGTTGTGACATTGACGATGTGTATGACATAATGAGTGATGTCGAGACCGCACGTGATGCGGACTTCGCACCCATACAGAGCCTCAAGGAGGCAGAGAGCATCATCAGGCACAGCGATGACTTCTGCTACAAGGTCTACGGCATCTGCGAGAAGGGCAGTGACAAGGTCATCGGCCTCATTCAGGCCGTAAGTCCATGGGGGCACAGCTTAGAAGCATCGGTAGGATACCTTCTCAACAGGGACTACCGCCACAGGGGGTACATGTCCGAAGCATTGGATGCCCTTTGCAAGGAACTCTTTGACAGGTACTTCTTTGAACTGTACCTTACGATTCTGCCCACCAACGAGGCCTCTTTGGGTGTGGCACGCAAGGTGGGCTTCACCTACGTGGAAGAGGAAGAGGAGCAGAAGGAGCTGCAGTGCACCGACCTCCGTCCGTTGGACACGTATTGGCTCACTGACAGGATGTGGTATGAAAGGCATGGATACAAGGCTGCAGCGTAACGACAGGTCCTCATGGGACGGAGAGGTGCTGGACGGCATCCTCCGTGTGAACCGCGCCCTTCAACAGCGCGGCGTCCCCCGGGCCGCGGCGGAGCTCCTTTACGGGATGCAGTGCTGCCTCTGCTCCGGGGACGGGCTCAGCCCCGCCACGGCGTTCCGCTCGGGCGGTCCGGGGGTCACCCGGAGGGTCCTTTCCCTCCTTGGGATGGATTCCCATGTCGACCGGCTGTGCCGTGCCGGGGGCCTCGTGGAGGTCACGCTCTGGCCCAACCCCCACTCGGTGCGGAACCTATGGTTCGTGGAAAGCGAAAAAAAACTGTAAGACAACTAACGATAGAAGGTATATTGAGGTATATATAGCAGAAACATGACCAACAACAACATAAAGCTCCGCAGGCCTGACCAGATCAAGGCCTGGCTCGACAAGCACGTCATCGGACAGGAGGAGGCGAAGAAGACCCTCTCCGTGGCCGTCTACAACCATTACAAGCGCATCCTGCACCGGAACGACCCCGGCTGCAAGGTTAACATCGACAAGTCGAACGTCATCCTCCTGGGGCCCACCGGCTGCGGGAAGACCCACATGGTGAAGAAGATAGCGGAGTACCTCGATGTGCCCTGCTACATCCAGGACTGCACGAAGATCACGGCGAGCGGCTACGTGGGTTCGGACGTGGAGGACTGCCTCGTGGGGCTGCTCCGCTCCTGCAACTACGACATGGAGAAGGCCGAGCACGGCATCGTCATCCTCGATGAGGGCGACAAGATCGCCAAGAAGGAGGCCGGCGTGTCCATCACCCGTGACGTGTCCGGCGAGTGCGTCCAGCAGTCGCTCCTGAAGATTGTCGAGGGGGATGTGGTCGGCGTCCCGCCCTTCGGCGGGCGCAAGCACCCCGAGCAGGCGCTGCTCTACGTGGACACGAAGGACATCCTCTTCGTCCTCTGTGGCGCGTTCGTGGGCCTGGACGACCTGGTGGACCGCCGCATGGGCCGCGACCGCAAGCGCATCGGGTTTCACGAGGGCGAAGCCGCCCCCATGGGGTCGGGCCTCGCGGACGTGGCTCCGGAGGACCTCCGCGACTATGGGATGATCCCCGAGTTCATCGGCCGCTTCCCCGTGATCACCCACGTGGATCCCCTGGACCGCGAGGCGCTCCTGCGTATCCTCTCCGAGCCGAAGGACGCCATTGTGAGCCAGTACCAGGAGCTGCTCCGCGAGGACGGCATCGACTTCAGCATAGAGGACGATGCGCTCCTTGCCATCGCGGACGAGGCCGCCAGGCTCGGCACCGGCGCCAGGGCCCTGCGAGGCATCATGGAGAAGGTCATGCGCGACATCATGTTCGATGCGCCAAAGGACGCTGCGGTGAACAAAGCCGCGGCCCTCACCCTCTCCGCGGACACCGTCCGCAAGTATCTTGGAAAGAATCTCCGCCAGGCGGAGTAAATATAGGTGGACACACTTAATGCGAATATCATCATGAGACGAAGAGACGACAAGGAATTCTTTGAAGGCAGCGTCCAGCTCCACGAGCTGGCCTCGAGCCTGAACCATATCTACAAGACCGTGCAGAAGGTCGGCCTCACCGAAGAGACGATGCTCTCGCTGGAGGGGGACATAAACAAGGTCGCCACGCATTTCGGGATATGCCCGAAGGGCGCGGTGCTGCTCGGGTACATCACCGAGAACACCGTCCTCAACGGCAGCGACCCGGACGAGCTCGCCGCCTACGTGGGCTGCTCGAACATCGAGTTCATCGGCTTCCACGAAGCCCTGAAGGAGCTCGAGGCGAGGGGTGTGGTCGTGCGTGCCGGCAGCCGCGGCAGGCGGAGCGTCTTCCTCATGAGCAGGGAGGCCTCGAAGTGCCTCGAGGACGGGAGCGCGTACGAGCCGAAGAGCTGGACCGGGCTTACCGTGGACGAGCTCTTCACCCGCTTCAGGATGTTCTACTCGGACTTCCGCAGGGACATCATCGACTGCGACAGGCTCCTTCAGAACATCACCTCCACCATCGAGGACAACCAGCACCTCCCCTTCTGCAGGAAGGTGATGGAGTCCGAGCTCCGCGACTGCCCGGAGACCGAACAGCGCTTCTTCTTCTACCTCTGCCACCGCCTCGTGTCCTACGGGGACGAGGCCGTCCCGGTGGCGCGCCTGCTGGACTTCTCCGGGTTCATGGAGGACGACATGCGCATACGCCGGTTCCTCTCGAACGAGAACACCGCCCTGCAGAAACTCGGCCTCGTGACCTTCGCGGGCACGGACGGGTTCAAGGACATGGACGCCCTCGCCCTCACCGAGGATGCCGTAGCGCGCTTCCTCGGGGACGTGGAGCTCATCCGGAAGGCGGAGACGGAGAGGCGTGACGTGGTGAAGGCAGACTCCATACCCGCCAAGCAGCTCTTCTACAACGCCACGGAGGGCGAGCAGATGGAGCGGCTCGCCGCCCTGCTCGATGACGCGAACTTCAAGGGCGTGCAGGAGCGCCTCTCCCAGATGGGCATGCGCAAAGGGTTCGCCGTGCTCTTCTCCGGCGGCGCCGGCTGCGGGAAGACCGCCGGGGTGTACGAGCTCGCGCGCCGCACCGGCCGCGATGTCTTCGCGGTGGACATGTCACAGCTCAAGAGCAAGTGGGTCGGTGACTCGGAGAAGATTGTCAAGGGCGTGTTCAACACCTACGCGGACATGTGCCGCAGCCGCGACAAGGCCCCCATCCTCCTTTTCAACGAGGCGGACGCCATCTTCTCCAAGCGCTTCGAGAACCCCGAGCGCAGCGTGGACCAGATGATGAACGCCATACAGAACATCTGCCTGGACGCCATCGAGAACCTGGACGGCATCCTCATCGCCACCACGAACCTCGCGGAGAACTTCTGTGACGAGGCGTTCGCCCGCCGGTTCATCATCAAGGTGAACTTCACCACCCCGGAGCCGGAGGTCAGGGCGAAGATTTGGCGGGCGATGATCCCCTCGCTGAGCGAGCAGGATGCCGAGATGCTCGGCGCCAGGTACTCCTTCTCCGGAGGGAACATCGAGAACATCGCCCGCAAGGCTGCGGTGGGCTACGTCCTCTCCGGCAGCGAGACCACCACCGAGGACCTCGTCCGCTACGCCGATGAGGAATCCCTCAAGACGACAAGAAAGACCAACAGGATAGGATTCTAGGAACCATGAACATCTACGAAGTGTCCCGCATCACCGTGGACTGCACCGGCCCGCGCTACTACCGCGACTCGTCCTGCAAGGAGTCCCGCATAGCGCTCTGCACCTCCCTGGAGAGCGCCGAGGACATGATCCGCGCGTACGCGGGCCATGACGACACCCTCTCCCCAGTCCATTCGTACATCGTGCGCCTCTTCGAATCGGACGGCCCGGCGGAGAACTACAACAGCGATGCCGAGTACACCTACGACAGTGACGGAGCCCCCCTCGACAGGTGGGTCCGGCCGGAGGGAGGAGGGCTGTCCGAAGGCCATGACCCGGACGAGTGCCGGTTCCGCCCCGGGGACATATGCGAGGTGCTCTGGTCGGACCTGAAGCCACTCGCGGCGATCATCGAGTCGCTCCCCCCGGACAGGGAGTCCGTCCGCCAGGCCCTCGCCTCGGGGGCGTTCATGGAGGGGGACGAGAACGCCTACCTCGTGGTGGCCATCGATGGGAGCGGCTACGCGATGGAGATGTACGTGGACATACTCCGCGTCTTCAAGCCCTCACATCCCGTGCACCCCGCCACCCGGCGGAAGCTCCGCAAGGCGCTCGCCGAGTACCGGACGGCGCCCGTCAGGGACGAGATCCGGAGGATCGCCGCCGCGCAGGTGCTGTCCTCCATCGCCGAAGAGACGGGGGTGGACCTGACGCTCCCCGATGAAATGTGCTGGGAGGAGACCCTTTTCCTCTCCCTCGGCACGGAGGGGCTCCCCGGCTACACCGGCCCCGGGAAGGACCGGGTGGAGGTCAGGGTGACCCTCTCCCAGATAGAACGGCACCCGGACATGATCCGCGGGGCGTTCCGCCGCCTGAAGGGCCTGCCGGCCGAAGGCCGCGCCTACCGGCTGAAGAAACGCGTCTACACGAGTTCGAGCGGATTCCAGCCTTGGGTGGAGTACTATTTCTGAAAATAGTTCGAAAGAACCCCCCGGTTTGGGAGTATATGTAGACGCTGAACGTAAACAACACACAGAAGAATGGCAAACATAAGCATCAACACCACCGAGCTTCGCGCTCTCCTTGACATCACCCCCGCCAGCCACAACATCATGCTGGTGGGCAACCACGGCATAGGCAAGTCCGAGATCCTCACGGAGTACTTCTCCGCGAAGGGCATGAGGGTCGTGCCCCTCTTCCTCGGGCAGATGTCCGACCCCGGCGACCTCATCGGCATCCCGAACCGCAACGAGGCCACCGGCAAGACGGACTTCATGCCGCCCTACTGGTTCCCCCTGGACGGGCAGCCCATCGTGCTGTTCCTCGATGAGCTGAACCGCGCGCGTCCCGAGGTCCTCCAGACCATCATGGACCTCGCGCTCAACCGCACCCTTGCGGGCCGCCGCCTCCCCGACGGGAGCCGGATCATCTCCGCGGTGAACGAGGGCGACCAGTACCAGCTCACGGACCTCGACCCCGCACTCGTGAGCCGCTTCAACGT
>JAEEGL010632076.1_pt1 | contig 12761 bp, 14 predicted proteins | sample 9134231 | NCBI WGS metagenome assembly JAEEGL01 (sample SAMN16246548, study PRJNA631951) | gut metagenome | biome: gut microbiome; feature: rumen; material: fiber-attached | host: Bos | place: Iran: Karaj | collected 2018-10 | reverse complement strand
GTGTATCAGCATCGCCCCCAAGGGAAATAGCATTACGGATTGCATCTTCAAAATCAGTTGACTCTAAAAATGCAACAATTGCCTGAGGAACAGATCCCTGGCATGTTTCGTCAAATTTATAGTCACTCCGAATTGAATCCAATGTGAAATCCAATTTGTAATAGTGCTTGTTTAAGTAGTCGCGAATCTCAAGAATGCTCTTGCCATGAAGCGCCATAAAAATGGCAACAGTTACCGCTTCAGCACCTTTGATCCCTTCGGGATGATTATGTGTCACCTCGGTCACTGCCCTGGATAGGTCTATAGCTTCTTCGAGTGTGGTTGCGGCATATGCGCAAGGACTTACGCGCATGGCGGATCCATTTCCAAAACTACCATAGGGATGAGGATCAGACGATTTAAGCCAACCGCGAAATCTTCCACCATAGCCGGCATCTGGATATTGTTTTCCCAAAGACCTCATATTGAGAATTGTCTTCTCTCTGAGATCAGAATAGTCCCTATTGCACTCGAGTATTGATTCGGCAATTGCAATGGTCATAACACTGTCATCGGTAACCTTGCATCCACCAATTTGAGTTAGAAGTGTGAAGTCTTTGTTCTTGGTTGGCTTCCATTCGAAACGAGAGCCGGCAATGTCGCCAATTAAAGCACCTAACATATATGTTTGCCTCCAAAAAATTAATCTTCGATAAAATCAACAAGATCGCCAATGTTACAATGAAATACCTTACAGATGTTCATAAGCACTTTTAGATTAACTGGCTCATCGTGATTCAGCTGGCTCCTAGCCGTTTCAGTTAGTTTAGCTGCTCTGAATAGATCGCCTTTTTTCATTTTGTTGTCGATCAAAAGTTTCCATAATTTGTCGTAACTTACTCGCATGGTGTTCACCCCGTGCATTCAAATATCGCCTATTGTATGCTAAAGGCCTACTGAAAAAAGAGAAGTTCGTCGCCCCGCCGCACAACACACAATAAACCATCTAATAGTATATCATACTTTTATGACTTTTTCAAGTACTTTGCACTAGTTTTATCGGCATTTTGGCGTTACTGTCGATTTTTTCTAACAGTAAGCCTGGGGTTGTTCTCACATTACCATATTTCGACTTTTATCCTTCTTTTCAGTAGGCTAATATCACTTAGATTGGCTATTTCCTGTGGGTTCATGATGAGCTGGGGGATAGTCCATCGAATAGGTAGACTACCCCCTTGGCGAAGTAATTGTTATTTCAAACACCGGTATCTGTTGCTTGTGTTGCCGCCATCCGGACGTTTCTGCGGAATCTTTTCGATGTAACGACGCTTGATCAGAACGTCGATAGCTCTTTTGACTGTAGAAACGTGAATCTTGCACTGTTTCGCAATAGTCCGGTGTGATGGAAAGCAGTCGACGTGCTCTCCCTGAAACCGGCATAGGCAATAATATACAAGCTTTTGTGTCGAAGTAAGTTCATCATCATTAAACACCGTCCACGACTGATGCATCCTGTATCACTCCTTCGCGATTAAAAATGATTTCTTTTCGTTCTGCCGCTGTTAGATTAGAATCTGACATCGTCTCGCCTCCGGCATGGGATCCTGGTTTCCCGTTGTTTTTCTTTTTATCCTGAACCTGCTTGCGGACGACCTTTTGTTCCGGGGGATATTTCTCACGACGGTCTTCAATTTCTTCGTCAGTCAATTTGTCTCCGGTGCTTCGTGAGCTGACTGCGTATTGTTTAACGATTTCCTGCTCAAGAACATCCTGCCTTGCATACGAAACTTTTCTGTTTCCTTTATCAGAGAAAGTGTATATCTGATCAGGGAATACGATACCCCACTTAAAAAACAGCTTCAAGCGCACTTGCATTGGATAGAATCCGGTTTTCATTACCACAAAGGTTCCTTTCGGAAGAGATTTCAATTCATCCGGAGTAAGCAAAGCGCGTTCTATCATCTGTAAGCTCTGCGATGGATCGTTTTTCCCTCGGCTGACAGATCCGGATTGGACTGTCTTACTGCCGAGCGCTTTTGATAATACCTGAGCCGATTCACTGTTTGGGGCAAATCCGCCGAACACAGTCAACTGCGTATTGTCAGTGATGATCTCGCAGCCTTCTTTTCCGTAGTTTTTCTGAAGCTGTGCGAATGACTGAATAATTGCCACAATCGACATTCGACGCGATCTGGACGCGGAGAACATCATCTCTGCAGACTCGATTTTCGGTATTGTTCCGAACTCGTCAAGGTACATCATCACGCGGTTCTTTAACTGACCGCCTTGCTCGTCTGCGACGGCAAGTATCTCTCTGTAGAGCTGTTGAACGATTAGAGATACCATGAAGTGCTTTGACGTATCTTCCTCCGGCAGGACAATAAATATAGCGGACTTTTCGCTGCAGAATTTCTCAGCGTCAATCGCCGTATCAAAACAAAGAATTTGTTCTAACTCGGAATCCAGAAAAGCATTCAAACGTGACAGCGCTGTAGACATGACAGAGTTCATAGCCTGTTCGCTCGTATTGAGCGCTGCGCCGGCAAACCACTTAGCTTTGTGTTCTTCCGGAAGGCGTTTCATCAAGAATTGAAACTGCGTTGTTCCGGGCGTATGCGCAGGTGCTAACAGATCCTGAATGATTTTGAATACAGATACGATATGCCTTGTTTCGGGTGGGCAAAATTCAGCGACAAGCAAAATGCTCGCGCAGAGCAGCCCTTCTGCTGCGTCATAGAAAAATGCGTTCTGGCCGAACGAAGCGCCGTCCATACCGGAAAGAATAATAGTTTTCGCAATAATCTTCGCGTATTTTTCCGCTTTCGCCTTGTATGCAAGGTTATCAGGATTCTGCTTCCAGAGATCCATATACTTGTTGACAAGATGCAGCAGATTATTACCGTCTGATCGCGTCGGGTTTCTCAGATCAATAACAGAGACGTTATATCCATAGTATTCTTTTGCGATTTTTCCGTAGTGCCGATAAAGATCGCCCTTGGTGTCTGATGTGATGAATGACATCCCGGACGCGCAAGCGTATTCAAGATTCGGATACAGAAAGTATGCCGTTTTACCTACGCCAGCTGCACCGATCATTAGAGCGTGAACGTCGGATGTGTCAACTATTGCCTTTGTCCCGAACTTGCTCGATTCGCATCCGACAACGATGCCTTGATCGGATACTTTGGGCAGATTTTCACCTTTGCGCCATTTTTCCGGTTCAAACATGATGTGTTTATATGTCTTTCGTATTTCTTCTTTTCTTGCCCATCGTGCTGTTCCATGCTGCCCGTCACCAACTGTCTTTGCTTTGATGTTGTTCAGGTTATAAATGTGAGCGAGAACGGTTATAGCGCCAAGCACGGCAAACATTACGATAGAAATAAGGACGAGTGTTCCGATGCCGTCCATTGCATTACCTCCTTTGGATTGATTCCAGGCCTTACACCTTTTATGACCTGTAAGTCTTCGTCCCAATCTTTATTGACCGGAACTTCGACAAATACGCCGGAATAGCCTTTTTGATATAGTGAGTCTTTAATGCGCTCAACGGCTGATTGCCCAGCGTTGTCGTTGTCAAGGCACAACACGATTTTTGTCAGATTCGGGTGCATTTCAAGTTGATGCATAAGTGCTTTATCCGACACGGAACAGAGCGCGACATACGAATGCTTTCTCCAATCAAAAGGATGCATGCTGATATAGGCAAGCATATCTATTGGTGCTTCAAAAGCGTATATCGTATTGTCTGTACCATTATAATGAAAAGCAAATTCGGCCTTGCTTCCTTCAAGAGTTTGTCTGAAGTTCGATAGTGTTGATCGTTTATGGCAGTGACCGACCTTTCCGTCATCATCCATGCCGACGAAAACGCAGTTGTGATACTGGTCATCCTCATAAAGAATACCCATCTTCACGAACGAGTTTATAACATCCGGAGCAATACATCTGTTATTGCGGAGGTACATAAACATTCTGTAGGTGCTTTCGCTACGCTTGGGAAGCAGAAGGCACGGCGATTCCTTTTTTCTTTTTGGCATAGAACCGATAAGCGAACAATCACCGTTCAGTTCCTTGACGGCCTCCGTAAAAGACCGTCCGAAGTATTTCATTACAAAATCAATTGCATGTCCGCCCATCTGCTCATAGTGTGAAAACCATTCGCTTCCGTGTATCCATACATTTTTGTCTTCCCAAAAATGCTGGTTAGATTGTTTTTTCAATTGCACACCACGCGAGTTAAGAAACTCCGCGATATCAGTATGTCTCGCGGAGTCTATTTGATCTTGAGTAAAAATAGCCATGTTTGATCTCCTTACATAACGAGATTCTGACCGTTCTTCACGGCTTCGATCTCTCGTTTCAATTTTCTGTCGATATCGTCTTCGTCCGGATCGTATTTCTTGTAATTATCATAGAAAAGCTGTCCGAGACTGTATGACAACCGAATGGCGGCGTTTATCACATTGCTGCTATGATGAGCGCCGCCGCTTTTCTTTTCAGATTGCTTTCCGTTGCTGCTTGAATGATTCTTTCGTCGTTCCGCACGTGATATTTCATATCCGAGACCTGCAGCCTCGTATACAAGCGCATTGCGTATTGCTTTGAACGCTTTTTCTTTTGACAGCGAAAGCTTTTCCGGCGGCTTGTCGGAATAGGTTTCAAACACCTGACATTTAGCTTTGTACCAAAGATCATAAAGCTTTTCGATACTCTCGTTTTTTGACACCTCATCTACGATCTCATCGACGAGCGCCTTTACTCCTTTAGGAAGGTAACCGTACTGTTTCTTTCCAGTACAGCCGTTCAGCCGACGTGCGAGTTCCTCTATCTTAAACAGCAGACTTTCGTCAATAATCGATCCGTTTTTTACTGCTTCGACGAGCGATTTGAATTCGGAACGCATGTCATCCGTTATCTTGTTTCGAACCTTTGTCTGTCTGTCGTAGATACACTTGAGATCATCTTGAAATATGCTTGTACCGAATGCGCTGCGAATTTTGTTGATACCGTTGATCTTGATAAATCCCGGGTGTTCGGGAGCAGTTGAATAAAGCAGAAGATGAATATGCGGATGGTGCGACTCATTATGAAACGCACCGTACCATTTCAGATGTTGTTTCGGAATACCATACTGTTCGGCAAGCAGATCAATGTTTGCTCGGATAAACGACCGCCAACGTTCAGCGTTATCAAAACCGAGGCGCGATGCATCTTCGCGTTTAAGTGAAACAATGACCGTGAACACATTTCCTTCGAATTTTTCAAGCGCTTTTGCTTCACTATCAAGGTCAAGCGGTTTGTCACTATCTGAAAACAGTCCGTGCTTTCCATCAGTCCGTTCAGTTCTCGGACGCGTTGCAATGTATCTGAGGTATCCTTCCGAACTTAGCAATTCCGGATGACGTTCAAGCGCAAACGAAATAAACTCTGATGCGTTCGCCCTAATCGAAACATTCTGCAACTCATAATACTCTTCCGATCTTTTAATTGAAGGAAAGCGCGTAACGATTTCTTTTATTAGCTCGGTTTGCTTTTCTGTGATTGGAGCGTTTTTCCATTCGTCTTTCAGCTTTTCAACTCCTTCGCGTTTGGCAATGTATTTCAGATATCCGCCGACGTTTCTGTGCTTTCCGGTTGTTTTATAGTAATGACACTTTACAATTATTCTCGGCATCAGTTATCATCGCTTTCCGAAAGCTCGCGCGCGTCTTCAACCGCGCTTTCAAACGAAATGAAACCGTTGTTCTTTCGGACGATGTCGTAAGCATTGTTTCTGTATGCAAGTATCTCTTCGTCTGTCATATCGAACAGTCTATCCGCAAGAAGCAGATTGATAGTAGCTTGTTCGACTGCGAGTTTAAACATAATGTGTGAGAGATGACTTTCGAGACTTCCAATGTTGTCTCGCACGACACGCGACATCTCGGAAGTGATTACATTTCTGTGCTTGTCTGAATCCATTTCGCAACAGTAGAACTCAATTGCATCGCAGACGAATTCCGAGCGCGACTTCGCAGCAGTCAGCGGAAGATGTGAATCAATCTGTTTTTCCGCCTTTTCAGACAGCCAGAAATAGTATCCTTTTTTAGTTTTTTCTTTCTTATTCAAACGCGAACCTCCTTCCCAAATCCGCAATTAAACCGCAAGTTTTTCAGTAAAACCGCAATTGTTTTTTGTGGTTTTCCTTCAGCGCAAAAACAGCCTTTTTGGGCTCAAATATGCCCTCAGCCCGCCGTTGCGGGATGATGTGACGAGAAAACCGCAATCACAGTTTAACCGGCTTAAAAATCGGTCGGCACGGAAATAAGCCGAAATCCGGCTTATCCCCGCACTCAGCCGACACGATTTCACAGATGCCGCCACGTCGTCCAACAAGCCGTTTACGTTCGCATTCAATCGACTTCTGCGGTATCTGCTCCGTCTTTTCTATGATCGCCTGACACGGGCTTTCTGCGCGTTACACGGTGCGCCGTCTGTTCTTGCGCGTCAGACTTTTCGATAAATTCCCGGACGGCTACGGGTACATATTTCTTATAAAGCGTGTCAACGTACTCGGTCAGTTCCTGTTCCAGACCGCCGTCTTTACCAGCCATGCAAATCCGGATGGCGTTGATCTTCTCCTGTTCCGTCTTGACTTGAATTGTTGTTTGCTTCATGCGAGCGCCTCCATCTTTAAACCCGGAGCAACCTGTTTAACCTCGCAGTCATAGCCAAGCAGTCTTCCTCTATTGTAATCTTTGACCATTTTTTCCGCTTCAGTTATCGTATGCTCCTTGTCATACCATCGGCTTTCCATCTCGGAGAGAGTAGCTTCGATGGTATTGTGAACGTGATTCGAATAGTTTTTCGCGAGTTCAAGAAACAAATCTCTTCCGAGAGTTTTGTAGAGCCCGTGCAACGTTTTCATTTTGCCGTGCCTCATAGCTCACCTCACATCGTGAGAACCGGACCGGTATTGATCTGAGTATTACCTTCGTCTTCTGTCTGAACATGCTTTTTGCGGCTGCTCTGACGCGAAGATTTTTCAGGCTTCTGCTCATTGTCCGGAGCGTTTTCCTGCACGTCTTCGGGATTCTGAGACGCGACGAACTCACGGACCTCGTCTGGGACGAGCGCGTCATACAGATCATCGATGTGCGAACTCAGCGCACTCTCGATGGTCATGCCTTGCTTTTCAAGGTAATGAGAGAGCGCTCTTGCACGGGCGAGACTGTATTTCAGATTGATAGTCTGCTGTTTCATCCTGTACCTCCTGTGTCAGTTTTTCTTGCAGGTGTAATGCCGTAGAGACTGTCCATTCGTTCAATGTCTTTATCGGAAATATCAATATCGAATGTTTCCTCAAGCAGCATATAAACCGTTTTCTCATTGGTGGTATCTGTAAAACAAGATGCCAGCCTCTCGTAGAAGTTTTCCTGTTCGTTCATTCCGGCGAGATAAGATATAGACAACATCTGCGCCTTATAAATATCTCCGTCCGGCAGATTCTTTTCTTTGAAAACCGCTTCAATTTCATCGACGGTTTCATTGTATTCCGTGTTGCCTACTACTCCGTGTATGGCACCCGCAGCAGCGGATTGAATATCCATCTCACCTGATCCCGCCATCCATCCGAACACACAGTAAACCATAATGATCGGAATGCAGAGAATAAAAACGACTATGCCTATAACATAGCCGAGGAACTTTCTGCCTTTCTTATTGGAAGCGAGAGCGGCGACAGCTTTTTTTGCTACCGCCGCAACTGTAACACCTGCCATCAGCGACCGCCCGCCTTTCCAAACAAGGCGGCCTTATATTCCGGCGCGATAACCTGAAGCAGATAGCGCTCGTTGCCGCACTTGAAGAGACATACGCCGCGTTCCGGATACTTGATCAGTTCATACTCGCTTTCCTCGATCTGCAGGGCATCCATAAACTCTTTCGGGTTGATGTTGCCGGGGTTGAAGAGGAAGTGGTGCGTCGGAATACTGAACAGCGGCTTTGTAAACTCACGGATGCCTGGGATAAGGAAGTCCTCAATGTTCTGGCTCGCGAGTATAATCGCCGAGTCTTTCTTACGGACGCGCTTCGAGGCGTTCCGGATATATTCGATTGCCGTCAGGTTCGTCAAGAACAGATACAGCTCATCGATGGAAGCCACAGTGTTGCCGTTGGTGAGCAGCTTGTGGTTCATATACGAGAGTATATTGAACAACATTGCGTCCTTCAGCTTTTTGTTGCTGTCCATCAGTCCTTTGACGCCGAAGCAGATGAATTTATCGTCGCTGATATTTGTGTGTCCGTTGAAGAATTTGCTTTCTGCTCCCTTGCACATCGAGTTGATGCCGAGGCAGATTTCGCGCAGCAGTTCTTCCGTGAACAGGGACTTGGAGCCGTGTTCGTACTTCAGGTATTCCTGCTCGACCAGGTCATACAGATCTGCCATCACGGGGTAATCCGTTGATTTCAGTTTGCTGTAATCAGTGTAATCGGTGATTCCGTAATTCGCGTAGAGCCGTGAAAGCAGAATCTCGATAGCGTCAATATGCGCGTCGGTGAAATCTTTATACGATCTGAAAAAGTCTTTCAGGTACGAGATGTGCTGACTCAGCCTTGTTGATTTGCGGAACGCCTCCGGCGCGTCTTTATCGTCATCCACATCATCCGACCACGCTTTGGGTTCGAGAGGATTGATGATATACTTGCCGGACATGAGATCGATATAGCATCCGCCGAGGTTGTCGGTCAGTTCCTCATACTCCTGTTCGGCGTCAAGGGAAATAACGCCTTTTCCGGCTTCACGCAGGTTTATAAGGAGCAGTTTCATAAGGTATGATTTGCCCTGACCTGAGTTGCCGAGGATGAGGATATTACTGTTCGTCTTGTCATCGTCTCTGCGGTCAAAATCAACGAGGATGTTTGTGCCGTATCTGTCCTTGCCGATATAGAGGCCGTTCGGGTCGGTTTTGCCCGAGTAGTTGAACGGATAAAGATTGGCGACCGACGACGCCGGCAGAACACGCTCGAACTGCTTTTCAAAAGCGTTATATCCGCATGGGCTGATTGACAGGAAACCTTCCTTCTGCCGCAGAATCAATCGGTCAACGGAGATCTTCTCGCGTGTCAGTTCCATCGAAACCTCGGTCTGCAGCTCGGACAGCTTATCCAGGTTGTTTGCAGACAGTTCAATGAAAACTGCGCAATGAAGAAGCGGTTCCTTCGTCCGACGCATTTCGGCGAGAAGTTCGATGACATCGTTCATGTTGCCTTCGCCTTTAATCGACTCCTGCAGGTCTTCCGATGTGGAGGGCTTCTTGTTTTTTCTCTGGTCGTTCTGAATGTTTTTGCGCTGCTCGCCGGCATCAACATATCTGCTGTAAATATGCAGAGTGACGTTTTCTTTGTCGCCGAAGCGCGAGAGAATGGCTTGATCCGATGTCTGCGGAGGGTACTCACGGACAGCCCAGACGCATCTGTATGTGTCTCCGAAGATAAAATGATCAGCCATAAATTTGACGGCGGAAGGCGCAACCATATCAAAGAAATCTTTGAGCTGCGCCTCCGCCTTGTCTACCAGTACAGGTAGCTGTTTTTTCTTTGCCATATTCCGTGTCCTTTCTGCTTAGTCAGGGATAATCCACTTTTCGGCTGCTTTATCGCCGTCGTGATCTTCGATTGCGGTATCCGCCGTCTTGACTCCGAAATAACGGGCGATCACGCGCTTGGTATCATCCTTGTCGGCGCGTCTGCAGTTGAAGCCCTGCTCGTTGATGCATTTCTCGATCCGGTTCAGTCTGGAAAAAGATTCCTCGTCCGATTCGTTACGCAGCCTTATCAGAAAAAGAAACTCTCGCGCCGTGCTCATCTGAACCTGAATATCATCGAGAAACGTCTTGTCATTCATGAGCAGTTCGCGTATTTTACCGTTAGGCTCATCGTTAATCCGCTCGTCAAGATAAAGCTTGTTGTCATCGAAATTCTCCCTGGCATCGATGCAGACGATTTCCAGATCCGGCTGCGCGGAAAGGAGCGTCATCAGATGCTTGACTTTCTGCGCTACCGCGACTCTGGACAACACAGAGATGTTGGTAGGCGAAACCAGATAGAATACGATCTCGCCGTGTCCGTTAGTCTGTATACCGTTTCGGGAGAATCCTTTCACGCCGAGCAGCGCCTGCGTGGATATATTTGTTTTCTTCAGTTGCAATTTCAATTATCCGTCACTCCTTTCCGTGTGGCAGCCAATGTCTGCGGATTTCCACTCAAAATATTGCTGTGATGTTATGAAATACCGGATACCCCTCCGGATAAAGTCGAGGACGGTATTGTCCTCGAACCTTATCGACAGAAAGGCAAATCCAAGTGTTAATGCCAGCGGCAAAACCAGTTTCAGCTGCGCAATTGCCAGAACCGACAGCAGAAGAGCTATGCCGATGATGATCAGATCGCGCAGATTCCAGAGCCACAGCTTCGCCTGGGATTTCAAGTTCTGCGGGTATAGATATTGTTCGTTCATAGTGATGTGCCTCCGTTATCTTTTCGCTACGGCTCTGACCATATTGACCGCCATTGCCGTGCTGTGGACCGCGCTTGTCAGGTGGACTTTTACCGAAGTGTCAAGTCCGAACTGTTTCGCGATATTGGGAACCTCGTTCGCGGCGAGCATAACGCCCAGGCCGAGGAGCATATTGTCTTTCCAAGTCAACAGTCCAAGGTACAGGAGTGTCATCTGAAGGAAAGCGGTTACGCACAAAGCGATAACCTGTCTGCACCAGGAGATGAATCCGTCCGTATTGCCTTTCGGAATGCTGAACATATACAGCGAACCGACTGCAATCTGAGTCAGGAGCATACCCCCGCGCTTGATATTGGCGAAGAAAATCTTAATAACGCAGTATCCCAGAGCGATGATGAAGAGCAGATTCAGGAGACCGCCTGTTGCAGATAATCCTCCGGCGAGTCCGGGAGACACGGGTGAAAGCAGTGTCAATGCGCTTCCGGCGATAGCTCCGATGTTGTTCCCGGCTGTCTGTCCGCTTGCAAAAAGCGAGGCAAGGTCATGCATCAATGTGCCTTGAACCGTAATACACCAGCAGTACAGGCGAACCGGCACAACCGTGAAAAGGTTCACCGCGAGGAATCCGTAAAGGAACGGCAGTACCTGACGTTTGATGTTGATCCTCTCCATCGACTGATATTCGATTGCGGTGTCAAAAATTGCAACAATCAATCCTGCGACAAACATCGCCCAGCCGAAGTATTGAAAGAGCTTCAGAACTGCCTGAATCCACGGGAGATCGAACAATTCTGTTCCCATATTGCCCATCATCGTAAAGAAGTCCGCTATGGCGTTGAACACCTTTTCATAGATCCACTTGAAAAAGATGTCGAAAATGCCGCTTGAAATCTTTTCCCACAGCGCAGCGAAAGCAGAGGCGATGGCGTCACCGATACTTGATATTAAGTCGTCTATCCAGTCAAACAATTGTTTTCACCTCCGTTTTTGTTTGAAAGAGGCGGTTAAGGGGGACATTTTTGAAAAAATGACGTTTTTTGTCCCCTTAACCGGGCTTTCAGATCACATTCCGATGATGCTCCAAATATAGAGAGGAGCCGAAAGAGTAAAAACGAGCGTTGCGAACAGGATAGCCGGCGCGGTGAATTCAAACTGCCCGTGTTTGCGATAGTCCATATAGGCAAGGCCGACCTTCGCAAAGAAAAGGACTGCGAGCACCAGATCGATGACCGGGAACACGACGTTGTTCACGACCTGCTTGATCTGCGTTTTGGCGCTGTTCCAGGTGTTCTGGATAGCTCCGGCAACGTCTCCGCTTGCAGCAAACGCGCTCACTGAAAACGCGCACAGCAAGATGACGCAGACCGCAGCCGCGAAAATGAATTTAGTTTTTCTTTTCATAGAGTAAACCTCCGTTTAGTTTTATCTTCCCAGCGACCAGTCGTCATAGGCCGAACCGCTGATATTGATTGCCTTAGCGTTACCTCTCGCCGTGATCATTCCTGCGGGAGTCCAGAAGTCAGTTGCGGTTACAGATACAACATAGTTTCCATCAGGGAACCACAGGGGTGTGAAATGGATTCGTCCATTTCTTTCGGCATCTGCGTTTTCTTCAAATTTCCAGGCTCCGTCTACCTTCTCAAGAGTCCGGTACTTTCCGTTAACATTCGAGTAACCGTATTCAGGAAACGTAGCGTACGCGCTTTGAATATTCGTATAAGCCGAAGAACTCGGAAGCGTATAACCGGATATCGTTGAAAGCGAAGGATTGTAGGCAATGCTGAAGCCGTAACCTGATTTCATAGTCCAGACCCCATTCTTCTTTTCAGCAGACGGATTGTTCTGATCCGGCACCGGCGACGGGTTTATCGCGGAAATGCGAATACCGTAATTAACCTTTGAAAACGCACCATTTGCATATTTCCAGACTGACCATGTTGCAGAGCCGGTCAAAGTGCCGGGCGTCGATACCGGTTTGTAGGAAGCCGGCCTTTCGCGTTCATACCGTGTGTCCGGAGTTGACGAATAGAGTTTTGAAGCAATTGTTTCCGTGATTCTGTCGGTATTGTTGCTCGCCGAAACCTCCGATACTGTGCCGTTTGCATTTACCGTTGCCGTCACATAGACCTTCGTTCCGGACAATCCTTCGGGAACCTTCCACTTGAACCACACCAGATTACTGTCGCTGGCGGGGATAACCGCGTTCTTCCATTCCTGCGTACTGATGGTCACAGTGGTGTTTCCTTTAAGGTAATACGCCTTGAAAGTTACTGTGTTATTG
>JAEEGL010506721.1_pt1 | contig 12761 bp, 10 predicted proteins | sample 9134231 | NCBI WGS metagenome assembly JAEEGL01 (sample SAMN16246548, study PRJNA631951) | gut metagenome | biome: gut microbiome; feature: rumen; material: fiber-attached | host: Bos | place: Iran: Karaj | collected 2018-10 | reverse complement strand
GGCAGTACGCATTACCTGCCTAAGTTCCACCCACAGCGGAAGTCCAAACACCGCGGACTCGGTGAAGCCGTACTTCTTGTCCTGCACCGGAGGAAGCTGGCACGGGTCCCCAATATAGAGAACCTTCGGACGACTGTGCGTAGTAAGGTCGCTCTCGATTTCCGCGATAACCTGACGGGGAAGCATGGACGCCTCGTCCACCACGATGAGGTCATAGTTCTTCAGCTTGGATTCCGAGCCGGGTTCCCTAACAATTCTTTCGCCCTTGTCGTCGTCATCCTTCACGGTAAGACCAACGAGGGAATAAATAGTACGGTCGTATTCCCGGCCGGTGTTCCTCGCGATAACTTCCACCGCCTTGTTGGTCGTGGCCGTACAGATATAGTCGAAGAACTTGCCACGCTTCTTTGCCTGGTCAATCTCGGCGAGCAGCACATTGACGATTGAAGTCTTGCCTGTACCGGCGGCACCGCGGAGAATCATCTCGCGGTTGGGGCCCTCAATAAATGCCTTGATGTATTTCAGAGCCTCCTTCTGGTCGTCGGTCAGCATCGCGGCAGTCAATCGCTTCTGGCTCATAGACGGTCAGCCGCCTCCTTGAACCACTTGCACCCGGCCTCCTTAAGGAAGCAGACACGGGAAAGCTCTCCTTCCCCGTACATGTAGCCCTGGATGATGAACGGGTCATGGTCGACTCCAGACACAAGCCATACAATCCTGCGATAGATTCTGCCGGCAATGTCCTCGTCCGCAAGTAAAGAGACCTTTACCTTGTGGCCGTTAAGGAGCTCAACTTCAGAAAACGGGGTTGCCTTGTTGACAAACTGTTCCAAGTCAAACGCAGTGTACAGATGGACGATGCAGTTGTAGTCGTCGCATCCGGTACGAATCTGCTTCTGACGCCAAACGAACTTCTCGCGGAGCTTCGACAGCCTTAATACCAGCCGGTTGAGGGTATCGACAAGCCGTCGGTTCAACTCCTCGCGGAATTCCTTCGCGGATTCCTTCCCGGTAAGCCAGCAGAGCTTCTCCTCGCGAAGATGGACCGGCTTCCCGTTTTCCCCCGTGGTCCACCCGAGCGAACGGCGTGTCTTGAAAATGGGCTTTACCAGTCCCGGGTGAAAACCCGCCCCGCACCTGGCCATTTCCTCTTGGTTGCCGCCCAGAATGAACTTGTCGGCAAGGAAAATGTTCCCAGCCGGGGCATTGAACACATAGCCGAGCACTACGCCGGTATCGGCATAGGTAAATACATAATCGCCATCATTTTTCTTCGTGACGGTGATGAAGTGCTTTTCGAGGTACTTCTTGTCGATAAGCGTGTCGAATTCGATATCTCTTTCGTTTGCGGTCATATTTAACTTCCATTGGTAGGCCAATATTCTATTCAAATATAGCAAAAAATAATAAACTCCCGATAACGAGGTACAGAATGTTCAAGCCGATTTTAAATGCACGACAGAAGCAGTTCATCCACAGCGTCGTTTCGAGGAACAACGGCGAAAATCGCCCCATTCTCGAAGCAATCGTAAAGTCCTATATCCTCAACGAGGGACTGTACCCCCCGGCAGCCCCGGGTAACCCAAACAGAAGCAACAAGGTGCTCATGGAATCTGCCGATAAGGAACTCGGCCCGGAACTGAAAAAGACAATCACATTTGAGCCCGACTGGAGGGAAAAGGACTACAGAGTATTCTGCGAAAGCTGCGAGGCGGTAAAGGAATATGCCTTGATGTACGGTCTGGACGAGGTACGCCGGATAGTATCATCGGATGCGTTCCTTGAATCGGCCGCCCGGGGAAACAAGCTCGACTTGGTTAGGATGAATCCACTACAGAGAGAAGAAAGCCGCCGGGAGAACATGAAAAAGTGTCTAGAAATGCTTAACCGCGGGGAAGACCGGGCGCTAATCGAAGGAATCATCCTAGATTTCGATGACAGTGAGCACACTGAACCAAAATGCTTGCCGATAATGGAAACCGGTGAAGCGGGCGTAAAAGCGCTGGAAGAAGCTATAGGGATTATTGGGAGATTCATGGAGAGGCACGGGAGCTACCCGTTTGCCAAGTTCTTGACGGACAGCAATATAGCAATATTTTAAATAATCTCAGTTTCTATTGAATGTATTATGCCGAGGGAAATAGCTTCCTCGGCATTCAAGTATACATCGCCGGACATCATCTTGTCGCATTCAGTATCGGATACGCCGACATTCTTGAGTATGCGCTTGAACATCCCGTTGAACATCTCGAGCTCCTCATACATTTCCTTAAGTTCTTTCGGCGTAAGGGTCTTGCTTTCATCACCCTCTTCATAGCGGCCCGGATGGAACATCATGCGGGAATGAGAGTACATCGTACGGGTGTCCCCGATACAGGTAATCAGTGCGGCCATCGAGTAAGCCTTTCCGGAAACGACGGTGTGTATGCGGCAGCCCTTGGATTTTGCTATGTTCATCGCGTCCACTATGCGCAGCCCTTCCTCGATGTCCCCACCGTCGCTGGATATGACAACGGTGATATCGCCCGGGACCTTTGCGACTCTGTGTAACAATAGGATGAACTTCTCCGAGGATTCCTCGTCGAGTTCCCCCGTAATTCGGATTATTCTTTCCGCCTCTTCGTCCCGGGCGATGTCAACATCGTCAAAATCGTCGTCACACATATCTGAAGATTATATGACTTGGCATACCGGGTGTACACTTTTCATTGTTGATATCCTGTTAATAGAATGTTATTATCTTGGTTATATTGTTGATAGATTGTCAAAAACGTTATTTCTGTATCAAAAACGCCATTTCCAACTTGGAATATTCCACGGTAATTTTTTCCAAGATGCAATTTTTTAACAAAAATTACCGAAAATGCCACTCAAAACGCTAAACTGATGTTAGATTTTATTAAGGGGGAGCATGGAACGACAGACTCGCTCTCCTGCAGCACGAGTGTAAACATTCATAAGGATGCTCGCATGAGACAAGATACGGCTTACGCCGACGAACACAAATACGGGTACCGCGGGTCCGAAATCATCAGGACCAAGCACGGTGAACCAATCTACGCCAAGACAGAAGGGCAGCAGCGCCTCGTCGAAGCAATCGCCAACAACGACATCATCTTCGTGAACGGACCTTCGGGCACCGGCAAGACCGCCATATCCACCTGGCTAGGCATCGCCGGAATCGACAGGGGCATTTACAAGCATCTCGTCCTGACCCGCCCGGTGGTTACCTCGGGCGAAGAAATCGGGTTCCTCCCGGGTACGATGGATGAAAAGGTGGCTCCCTACATGGAGCCCCTGTATTCCGCCATCAGCCTCATCAAGGGCAGGCGCGACGAGAAGCCGGTAGAATCCAAGGAGCAACTCCCGGTCGACCTGTCAACCAAGGAGAAGCGCAAGAAGCGCGCCGAAAAGAAAGTAGAGGCCGTCGAAGAGCACAAGTCATTCTACGACATCGTACAGGTCTGCCCGCTCGCGTTCATCCGCGGCTCCACGCTCGCCAGTTCATTCATTGTCTGCGACGAATTCCAGAACACGACCATCGCGCAGATGAAGACGATGCTCACCCGCATCGGCCGAGGCTCCAAGATGGTCATCTGCGGGGACAGCCAGCAGTGCGACCTCCCGGAAAACGTAGAATCCGGATTTACCCACGCGATGAATCTCCTCAAGGGCCTCAAGCGCGTAGCCTTCGTGGAACTAGGCATCGACGACATCGTTCGCCACGGGCTCATCAAGAGCATCATCCTTCGCTACGAGCGCCCCGAGGAAGCCAAGAACCTCTCCGAGGAAGAAGCCGCGATGGACTACGTGAAGAAGACCCACACGCCGGGCTGGATGAAGGAAGAGGACGGAATCGACTTCTCCAAGGATGATATCGAAGCTCCAAACGACCTCGCCGACGACAACGACCCGGTGGAATTCGTGGAAGAAAGCAGCGAGCCGTCCGGTTTTGAACCGTTCGACGAGCAGGAACTCATCAACCGAGAAAATGAGAAGTACGCCGCTGAATACCAGGAGCAAATGGAAGCTCGCCGCGGGCCGCACCACGGGAACTGGCGAAGAACCAGATAGCCTCCCAAAATGAAAAATAGGTGCCTCCGGGTGAATGCCCGGAGGCGTTTTGTATAAACTTCGAAACATTAAGCAACGAGGAAATTCCACTATGCTCTTGGAAAATCTCACTCCGCACATTCAGACGGCGACATCGTTCCTTATCGCGGTGTCCGGACTGTTAGCAATACTCGGTGCCTTTTTCAAGCCAGTGCGCAGCTGGATATCAAAACGGTTTGCCGACAGTGAAGAACGCAAGAAGGAAAAGGAAGAACGCCAGAAGGAAATCCTAGCCATCAAGGCGGCAATCGAAAAGACGAACTTACGGCTAGACGAATACAAGGACATACTTGGCAAGGACCGCGAAGAACAGAAGCTCCTCAAGGAGGCGCTCGTGGGAATGCTCCGGGACAGGCTGACAACGATATACAACCAGGCGGAAACCCGGGGGTATATCGACACTACATACCGAGCAAACTTCATCGAGATGTACGACATCTACCGCTCGCTAGGCGGTAACCACTATGTGCACGACCTGTACGAGAAAATTAAGACGATGCCCGGGAAACCCCCGAGGAAAACCAAGACGAAAGTGGTATTCTGGTCAGGCGATACCGAAAGAACCGTCGATGAGCCAAGCGTGGTTCGCCGGCCGAGGACGACAAGGACAAGAACAAGAGCATATACGAGGAATTTACCATCAACTACTCACCGGCTAAAGACCGGTGGGTTTGAGGGAAACCTCGAACCCATAGTTGATTAGGCTCAGTGATAGGAGAGATACCTTGAACTACGTTGGAAAAATCATGGCACCCCGGAATGTTTGTCCAAGTTCCCCGCTCTGCCGTATGCCATTAAAAGTCCTGATGGGTAGGGACGGTGTGGCATGCACGACAAGTTCTTCCAACATTGCCGATGGACACCCACAGGGAGCAATCCCTGCATTACCTATTAAGTTAGGTTAAGACAAAAAGGAAACGATAAATGGTATATGTTTTGAACATTGATGGCAAACCGCTGATGCCGACCGAAAGGCTTGGCAGGGTTCGCCGTCTTTTGAAGGAGCGTAAAGCCCTTGTCGTCAAATACCATCCGTTCACCATCAAACTCATATATTCTTGCCATAATAAAGTACAGGAGGTATCGCTAGGGGTAGACGCTGGAAGCAAGCATGTAGGCTTGTCTGCTACTACAAAGAAGAAAGTATTGTTTGAAGCCCAGCTTGAATTACGGTCCGACATTACAGACAAAATGGCTACCCGGCGGGAGTTCCGCAGGTCAAGACGAAATCGCAAGACTCGCTACCGCAAGCCCCGGTTTCTTAACCGTACCAAGCCGAAAGGATGGCTTGCACCGTCCATTGAGCACAAGGTATGGGCTCACCTATGGAACATCATCAGAATCAAACGAATACTGCCTATAAGCAAGATAACCATAGAGGTGGCACAATTCAATACCCAGTTACTCAAAGCCGCCGAACATGGCTTGCCCATTCCGCAAGGTACTGATTACCAGAAGGGAGAACAGCTTGGCTTCTGGAATGTAAGGGAGTATGTGCTGTTCCGTGATAACCATAGATGTCAATGTTGCAAGGGAAAGTCGGGAGATTCCGTTCTCAACGTGCATCATATAGAGTCTCGTAAGACCGGAGGGAATGCACCCAACAACCTTGTGACGCTTTGTGAAACTTGCCACAAGAAATATCATAAGGGTGAAATCAGTCTCCCAGCATCTATCAAGCGTGGCTCCAGCTATAAGGATGCTACATTTATGGGTATTATACGTAAGGAAGTGTACAGAATGTCTAAGCTAGTGAACAACACGCTCACCTGCCCAGTAGACATTACCTATGGCTACATTACCAAGAACACCCGAATCCGGTATGGATTGCCTAAAGAACATACTATTGATGCTAGATGCATCAGCGGAAACCCGATGGCTAAAAGCAATGGAACAACTTATATAATTAAGCCTTTGAGACACCATAACCGACAGCTACACAAGGCATCTATATTAGCTGGAGGCGTACGTAAGAACAACCAGGCTCTTAAAGAAGTGTTCGGATTCCGCCTTATGGATACCGTACTATACAATGGACGAGTATGCTATGTCAATGGCCGTAGGACATCAGGATATTTCCACCTTGTAGATATCGACGGTAAAGTTTTCACCAACTCTGTCAGTTACAGGAAACTGACCAGAATCAACCACAATAACTACATCATAGGAGGCACAATTCCTCTCACCAACTAAATATGGGTGAGTTTCTGTGCGTATTTTATTATGAAGATTGCAATTGTTGGAGACCTCCACCTCGGCGTTACTAGCCGTAAGAGTTCCGTTAATACAGCCGTCATCCGTGGACAGCACGAGTACATCGCCACCATGATCCAGGAATGGAAAGACAATGGCGTTACCCACGTAGTTTTCCTTGGCGATATTTTTGACAACGAACGCTTTATCGCTACAGACGTTCTGGATTACGCACTACGCTTGTTCCGGGACAAGCTCGCCGAATTCAAGGTATTTGTCATTGCTGGAAACCACGACATGCGGTTCACGAATACCAGCGAAGTCTGTTCTGTGAGCTTCCTCGGTTCCTTGCCGAATGTCACCGTGTTCGACTCTCGCGTAGGTGTAGAGAAGTTCTTCGGTCGAGAATGGATTTTCGTTCCGTGGGTGTTGCCGGACAACATGGACAAGGTCAACGAATGGCTTGTCAAGCTTGCTAGAAAGGGCTCGGACAACCGCGTGATTCTTGGACACTTCGACATCATCGGAGCCAATATGGGAGCGGGTAACATATCTCAGCTCGGTTTCGATTCCAAGAGACTACTCAACGCCGCGTTCTTGACGTTCAGCGGTCACTACCATGTCGGTTCCCAAATCTTCAATGACGAAGACCGTGGAATCATCTATACCGGTACGCCATACCACTTGACGTTTACTCACGTGGGAACTACGTCTGGTTACTACATCGTTGACGACGAGGGATGTGCTGATGACGGACAGCTCAACTTCCAGTTTGTCGAGAACAAGGTATCCCCTATTTTCGTGGACGTGAAGGACACCGAAATCGATTCCCAGCCAGAAGACATGTCCAACTGCATCGTCCGTCTGTTCTCCGACAAGCAGAGCTCTTTGGAGACAATGTCCGAAGTCAAGACGAAGCTGGTAAACCGTAACCCGATTTACATCGACCAGTACTATTATGGCGATGACGGCACGGTTGTAGACGAGGACGGCGAACAGCTTTCCGAGGAAGAGGCAAAGCGTGTACTTGGTCTCGACTCGCTCGGCATGGCTTCGATGTATCTCGACAAGCATCCGGAACTCTGCCCGAAGCTGAATGACACCTCGGTCGACCCGAAAGAAAAGATTATTTCGATGCTGCGTGAATACGATGCAAAATAATGAAATAGATTAAGACAGACATCTAAAGGATTTTTATGGATATCCAAAAGAAAATTGACGAATTCGTGAACAATGCGTTCAAGGGCAAGCTTGCCTTTAACATCCTTCTCGTTACGGACGAGACTTCTCGTCTTTCCGTACTACGCGGTTACAACGCACTGAGCTACTTCCGCAAGATGTACTCCACGCTTGCCGACGTGAGCCTCGTGACCATGACCAGCGCGGACTTTTGCCGTATTGACCCGGACCTTACCAAGTACAACGTTCTCTGGATCGACAACGTCATCAACGAACGTATGAACTTCATGCTTGTTGACAAGCTTGACGACTATGCGTCCGACCTCGTTGACGCCAACGTTCTCGAACTTTCTGAGGAAGACCAGAAGCTCGCTCGCAAGTTGCGTAGTCTCAACCTCCGCGTCATCTACGCAATCGACGAGTTCGTGTGGGACGCTCCGGGTGGTCGTACAAAGACTATCGGTGCATGCCGTATCGTCGAGGACTCTATGATTGTCGCCGATACAGTCCTTACGCCGAATGCGGAAATGCAGAGTGCTCTCATCGACATGCACCTCGTCGCGGAGGACAAGGACGTGGTTTCCATTCCGACGTTTGTCAACGACAACTTCTACCCGATTCATCGCATGTACGAGCGTTCCATGAACTACGCTACCGCTATCCGCAGTCCGAAGATCCTTATCAAGGGCGTCGTGATTCCGGAAAACGTGCAACAGTTCATCATCGAGGCTAACAAGCCGCTCGAATCTCGCGACCGTCGTTTCGGTGCAGACTACCAGATTTCCATTTCCAGTATTTTCGACCTCAAGCCGGAAATCTACGACCTCATCCGTTCCGGTAAGGTTACCGTGCTCCAGCACTGGGCAAGCCCGTTCATCAAGAAGACCAGCTCCGCCGACAACTTGACCGAAACGCTCGCTTACGAACGTGACGCCGGTTTTGACTTTATCATCAATACCGTACCGGACGACATCGACAGCAATCCGTACGAAATTACGAACCTCGATACGGACTGCGTTCTTGGCGTGGCAGAAGGTGCCGTTGCTATCGCTGGCGTGAAGGATGCCGGTTACAGCCCGGAAACCCATCTCTGCGTGGCAAGCGGTCTCATCTTCGGTCGTAATGACGACTACAAGACAATCGCCGGTCTTATCGAGAAGTGGCGTATCGTTACCAACTGGGATTCCGCCTACAAGAAGCAGCGTGCGTTGCTCCGTGAACGCGAAATCAGCAGCAAGAGCGTCATGGGCGGTTTCTTCCATGCTATGCTCGGTCGTACGCTTTCTGAACGCTACGCCCACAACGTGGCTGAAACGGTTGAAGCCGAAAAGAAGAACCTCGCAGAGGAAAAGGCTTCAAAGAAGGCTAAGAAGTAATGAAGTACTGGGTTGTCCGGTATGACGTTACCAGTTTCGGGGTCGGTAAGGAATATACCGACCTCGATGTCGTTGCTCCGGCAATTGTCGGAGAAGACTATGACGACCCGCAGCTCGCACAAAACAAGTGTGACGAGCTGTCCGCTTCTGCTTGTGGGGAGGAGGTTGAGGTCGACATGAAGAACGGTAAACATTACAAGGGTCCGAAGTACATCTACCGTATTGCGGAATCCGACAAGTAGGTCGATATGTCCAGAATCAACGAATTGCTAGATAACACCGACGAACAGACGAGGGAGTACGTGATGACTGCTAAGTCCATGATTGCAAACAACCACGGTCTTGCGGTTGACCGTAACCCAGCTGAAATCATGAGGGAGAACAACCAGAAGTTGCACGAGGCTGCTCGTGTAATAAAGAAGCGTACTGGAATGGTTCGCCAGAAGCCGGTGCAGAAGAAGGTCGAGGCTGTTCCCGAAACGCCGGTACAGGTCGTCCAGACTCCGCCAGTTAATACCCAGGTCATCAATGACAACGCCATGCAAGCACAGGGCTATGACCGCTACATGGAATCGATGATGTCCCAGCAGAATGTCCCACCGCAACCGGTTCAACAACCAATACAGCAACCGGTTCAACAGCCAGTACAGCAACCGGTTCAGCAAGCAGAACCGCAAGCGACCATTACCATCGCTGAATCGCCGAAATATCCAGATAACTTTGTCCAGAATTCGACGGCTCAAGTCGAGCAAGTCGCCGAGCCTGAACAGCCGACGGAGCTTTCACAGTTTGCGGAACCGCAGTTTGCCGACCGTCATAATGTACACGTCTCCAAGCCGGAATTCCAGCCGAGACCGTTTGTCATGCCTCAGCAACCGCCGAAACCGCAACAGCGTGAAATCCTATTGCCACCGGAGATGTCGTATGTACCGCCAGACCTCGGTGTTGTTGCACCGCCTCCGCAGTACTACCAGTTCAACGTGAATCCGCCAGAACAGGTAATTGCACAGAAAGTCCGCAACTTCGATGCGTTCTCCGAAATACGTGGGCTTCCGTCGCAAGGTGCTCTATATGGCGGACCGATTACCGGTCAGGCATACAAGCTCATGGACATGCTCGTCCTCAATGACCTTGACATGGATAACGTTAGCGGAGTGTTTAACGAGCTTTACGCAAGGCGTCTACGCGGCATCGAGCCGGAAGACATCTTGTCTGCTGACGACCCGTATATCCTCCACTGGCTACGAGCTTCGTCTTTCCCGGACCAGCCGTTGCCCGGATTCATCTACTTCGACTGCCCCGAGTGCGGTAAGCACAACGAGGCTCCGAAGAACAGCAACGGATTCCCGGTCAGCTTCTACAACTTGCAGTTCGATATCGTCGGCGACCTCAAGACTATCTTGGCAAAGCACGCCAATGGTTACTATGCGTTCACCTTGCCGGACGGCAGGGAGTGCGACGTGTACCTGAGACGCCGTAGCCATGACAGACAGGTCGAGGAAGCGAAGAACGCTTACAAGCGGGACACCGGTAGAAACATGCCGTCATACTTGCTTGAAATCGTCAAGACCGCAGTCATCCTCGAGATCGAGGAATGCGAGACCATTAACGAGAAGATTGACTACCTCGGCTCCATGAACGTCAACGACGCCGGAAAGATGTTCGAGGAAATCAACAACGCAAGCCTTATGACGATGATTACGGCGAAGATGAAGTGTCCGAAGTGCGGCAAGGAGGTGTACATCCCGTATCCCTTTCGCCTCGAACAATATATTTCCAGTCTATGATAAGATAGCTCTGGTTCGCGACAAGTGTCTCGTGTCGGACATGCTCCACACATCGATACTTGACTGCGACCAGCTCTTCATCCCCGAGTTCCTTGAGGTGAAGAAGTACTGTGTGGAAAAGTTCGACCAGCTATATGGCACGGACAATGAAGACACTGGGCAAGAGCTTTCTCAAGCATTCGTTCCTGGGCAGTTCGGCTGAACTGCCCTTTTTAATGCCCAGAAACATATAAACTACGGATAACTGATTTTAGGGCTCGTATGGCGATTGATGTACAGAAGGCTGTCCAGGACGGCGTCAAAGAGGGCATGAGAAAGGCTTTCGAGGAACAAGCCGCCCAGCAAGAGCACGAAGCTCTTGTGATGTTCCACAAGAAGTCTACTGGGCAGGATAAAGCCGAGAACCCTATGACCGCAGTTCTGGCAAACCAGCAGACGCTTATCGACTTGTTCCAGAAGTTTAACGAGAATAGCGGTGCGTCATCCGGCGGTTCGTCAAGTTCAGATTCGCAGATAGCTTCTGGTTCGACCGGTTTTGCCGCAAGTGCTACCGCCTCGTCCCAGAACTCCGTGGAAGCAAGCTCTGGTCGAGACGACGGTTTCTTGGCTGGCTCGAACTCTATCAAGAACGTCATCATCAATCACGGCATAGTTGTTGCCGATGCTGGCGGAATTTCTCAAGTTTCTTCTTCTATTGGTTCTGCAAATCCGACTTCGGAAGGCGAAGAGTCGGTACAGCGTAAGCTTGGAACCGGTGCGGTCGTAGATGCGTCTACGGCATCGGCAGACCGCGAGCGTTCACAGCAGATAGCCGAGGAAGGTCGCGTATATCAGGAATACACGATGAAGCCGACGATGTCCAAGCTGTCTGAGGCTCTCGACAAGTATCTCGACGAAAAGAACAATCCTCCGGTCGCCGATACCGGTGGAATGGGATTCACCGGTCTGCTTGGTTCCATTCTTGGCGGAGGTTTGGGTGTTCTTGGCGGTCTTGCGACTGGATGGTTGTCCGGTCTGAAGACCCAGTGGAGTTCTATTGGAAAGGCGTTCAAAGACGCCCACGTGTCTGCTCGAAATCTTTTTGACAAGAGCAAGATTGGCAAGAAAGTTAACGAGGTTGTCACTTCTTTCAAGAATGGCGTAAACAATATCAAGTCTGCGGTGGCCAAGCAGTTTACAAGCATGGTAAACTCCGTCAAGTCTAGCATTGGAAGCTTGAAGACATCCTTCATGAACACTATCAAGGGTTGGAAGGAATCTATCAAGAACAGTGCGGTAGGCAAGGCGGCCGGTGCCATCAAGGACAAGGTAGGAAGCATATTCGGAAAGGCTAAGTCGTTTTTTGGCGGTGCAACGAAGGCGGTCTCAGAAGGCAAGCTGATGTCGTTCATTGGCGACAAACTGAAGTCTGGCGTGCAAGCAGCCGGAAAGATTGCCAAGAACGCTATAGACAATTCGCCAACTATCAAGCTGATTAAGGCGGCCGGGAACGCCGCCAAGTCTGCTGGAAAGATTGCCATGTCGGTTGGTAAGCGTATACCGGTGATACAAGGTGTCGGAGCACTCATTGACGGTGCGAAGAATACTTATGACATGTGGAAGAAGACCGGCAATATCAAGGACACCATGTCTACTGCTCTTGCCGGTGCTACGGATGCTGTTCTGAATACGCTTGCCGTACCAGAGCTTGTAAGTACCGCTAAGGGTCTTTACAGGGGCTACAAGGAAGGCGGATTCAAGGGTGCATTGAAGGGAGCTGGTTCTGGCTTGCTGAATGCACACGATGCAAACCAAGTGTCCTACGGACAAACTTTTGCCGCTGAAGTCGCACACTGGTCAGGAAATGAAACCGCCACGACCGAGGCGATCCGCAAGGCTAACATGTACGGCTCGACTAAGGAACAGGTCGGGCTTGCCAACATCAACGGTAATGCTGGTGGGTTTGGCACTGCCGCCGCCATCTATCAGGGCGACAAGAAGCTTGCCAGCGGTTCGACTGTAAACAGTAACCAGCCGAACGCGACGACCGGTGAAAACACTACAGCAAAGCGCAAGAGCGAGGACGACAAGGCTAAGGACACTGCCGAAATTATCAAGCAGGGATTTATCGAGG
>JAEEGL017391398.1_pt1 | contig 12762 bp, 10 predicted proteins | sample 9134231 | NCBI WGS metagenome assembly JAEEGL01 (sample SAMN16246548, study PRJNA631951) | gut metagenome | biome: gut microbiome; feature: rumen; material: fiber-attached | host: Bos | place: Iran: Karaj | collected 2018-10 | reverse complement strand
TCACTCGCTTGCAGCTCCCTCCAGTAACTGATTCGCGCATTCATTCCAATTCGACTTCGTCGAAGGAATGCGCTCACTCCTGAATCACTTTCTCACGAAATGCGCAGCACAGTGCGCATTTCTGTCTGAACAGTAACCTTAAATTCCCTACTTACTCCACTTATCGCACAGCGCAATTATCTGATCTGCAAATTTAGCCTTATCCTTGTTGGTCATGCCATCGCTCTTTGCGATAATTCCCATAAGTCTCGCACCTGCTGCCTTAAGTCTCGCATAAACATCCGAAACAAGCGTAGCTTCCTTCTTCTTGACAGGAATCGGCATACCTTCCTTCATCAGATTTCCGGAAATAATATCAAACTCCGTTCCGCTGTAAGGCGCATAGGTATCATATCCATACTCTTCTCTAAGAAGCTGCGCAAAAGACGCACATACACTGTCTTCGCCGTGAACCACGAACACCTTTCTTGGTCTTTTAACATTAAAACCATTCAGCCATTCAATAAGGCCATTCTTGTCCGCGTGTCCCGACAGACCTTCAAGCTTACATATGTCAGCCTTGATATCAATGGTCTCTCCAAAGAGCTTAACCTGCTCAGCGCCGTCCACAATGGCTCTTCCTGTGGTTCCAATGGACTGATAGCCCACAAACAATATGGTGCATTCCTCTCTCCATAGATTGTGCTTAAGATGATGCCTGATTCGCCCGGCCTCACACATTCCTGAGGCAGAAATGATAACCTTGGGCTCCGGATTTTCATTTATCGCCCTTGACTCTTCCGTCGTAATAGCAAGATTAAGTCCCGGGAAAAGAATTGGATTTATCCTCTTCTTTACCAGTTCCATCGCTTCTTCATCATAGCATTCATACTGATGATCCGCAAAAATCTCAGTTGCCTCTACAGCCAGCGGGCTATCTACAAATACCTGGAAATTCGGATTTGACTTTACCAGTCCTTCTTTTTTTATCTTTCTGATAAAATAAAGCATTTCCTGGGTTCTTCCGACTGCAAAGGACGGAATTACAACATTTCCGCCTCGTGCGAAGGTTCTGTCCAGTATCTGCGCCAGATCTTTGACATAATCAGGTCTTTCTACTGCATGAAGCCTGTCTCCATAGGTTGACTCCATTACCACATAGTCTGCTTCTGAAGTCATCTGCGGATCTCTGATAAGAGGCTGGTTCTTATTTCCTATATCTCCGGAAAAGACAAGCTTTTTAGTCACATTTTTTTCCGTAAGCCAAACTTCAATACTGGCTGATCCAAGAAGGTGACCAATATCTGTAAATCGTATCTTCACGCCTTCACAGACATTTATCTCCTCACCATAACCACAAGGCACAAAAGATTTAATGGTCTTCTCTGCATCTTCCATGGTATAGGCCGGCTCAATCTGAGCTATTTCTTTATTTCTTTTACCCTTTCTGTTGCGCCACTCTGCCTCCTGCAACTGAATATGGGCACAGTCTCTTAACATTATGTTACAAAGATCACTTGTAGCATCCGTTGCAAAAATCTTGCCTCTAAAGCCCTTGGCGTAAAGAAGCGGCAGATTTCCCGAATGATCCACATGCGCATGTGTCAGAAAGACATAGTCTATCTCAGGGGCGGATACTGGAAGCGATACATTTTCAAAATAGTCCTTCCCCTGCTCCATTCCATAATCCACCAGGATATTCTTACCACAAGCTTCAATGAAATGACAGCTTCCGGTAACCTCATGATCAGCTCCAATAAAAATAAGTTTCATAGGCAGTCACCTCGTTCTTACTTATAATATCAGAATCGTAATAAGTCTTACTGCAAAAGCCACTATCCACGCTACCACGCACTGCCAAACAACCACAGTCAGCGCCCACTTTCTTCCAAGCTCTCTTTTGATGGACGCAATTGCTGCAACGCATGGTGTATACAATAAACTAAATACCAAAAGAGTTATCGCAGAAGCAGTAGAAAGTGCATTCTCTACGCCATCCACAAACAATACTTCCATAACTGAAACCACGCTCTCTTTGGCGATAAAACCACTGATAAGCGAAGTACAGATTCTCCAGTCACCAAGTCCAAGAGGTGCAAAAAGCGGAACAAAAGCCCCTGCTACAATGGCAAGTATGCTGTCCTTGGAGTCACTTACCATATTGAAATGAATGTCAAAATTACTAAAGAACCATACTATAATTGTTGCGATGAAAATAACCGAAAAAGCTCTTTGTATGAAATCCTTGGACTTCTCCCAAAGAAGCTGGCATACGTTCTTTGGACTTGGAAGTCTGTAATTGGGAAGCTCCATTACAAAAGGAACCGGTTCTCCCTTAAATACAGTCTTTTTGGTAAAAAATGCATTGAGTATACCTATAATTATACCAAATACATAAAGGGCTGTTATAATAAGTCCGCCTCTTCCAGGGAAAAAGGCATTTACAAAAAATGCATATATCGGAAGCTTCGCAGTGCAGCTCATAAACGGAGTCAGTACGATTGTCATCTTCCTGTCTCTTTCACTTGGAAGAGTTCTTGTAGACATTACAGCAGGTACGGTACAGCCAAAGCCAATAAGCAGCGGAACAATGCTTCGGCCGGAAAGACCTATTTTTCTAAGGAGCTTATCCATTACAAAAGCCACTCTTGCAATATATCCGCTATCTTCCATCAGTGACAGGAAGAAGAAAAGAACTATGATGATCGGAAGGAAGCTAAGGACACTTCCAACACCTTCAAAGATTCCTTTTATTATAAGGCCCTGAAGTACCTCATTTACGCCATTAGCCACTAACAGATTCTCAACTACCGAAGCAAGGCCGCCGATCAGCTCCTCAAGCAGTCCCTGAAGAAAGGCACCGATCACATTAAAGGTCAGGATAAAGACAAGTCCCATTATGATAATAAACATTGGGATAGCCGTATATTTACCTGTAAGAACCCGGTCTATCTTATTGCTTCGCAGCTGCTGCCTGCTCTCTTTTGGCTTGGTAACGCACTGACTGCAGACTCTCTTTATATATGCAAATCTCATGTCTGCAATAGCAGCACTTCGGTCGAGACCTCTCTCTTTTTCCATATGAGAGACAATATGCTCAATGGCCTCTTTTTCATTATCATCAAGGGCCAGCTTTTCAATGATAAGCTCATCTCCCTCAACCACCTTGCTGGCAGTGAATCGAAGAGGAAGCCCTGCTCTTTCCGCATTATCTGCGATCAGGTTCATGACAGCATGAAGACATTTGTGAACAATACCGCCATTGTCATCCTTAAGACAAAAGTCCTGCTCGAGGGGCTTTTCCTGATATTTAGCAATATGAAGAGCATGAGTAATAAGCTCATCAACGCCCTCGTTTTTCGCAGCGGCGATAGGAACAACAGGTGTTCCAAGCATCTCTTCCATGGCATTTATATCAACCACGCCGCCGTTGCCGGTCAGCTCATCCATCATATTGAGCGCAACAACGGTTGGAACATCCATCTCAAGAAGCTGCATAGTAAGATAAAGGTTTCTTTCGATATTCGTAGCATCAACAATATTTATGATTGCCGTAGGCTTCTCAGAAAGAACATGATTACGAGATACAATCTCTTCATTAGTATAGGGTGACATGGAATAAATGCCGGGAAGGTCTGTGATAAGAGTATTCTTGTAGCCCCTTATCTCACCATCCTTGCGGTCAACTGTAACTCCCGGGAAATTACCAACATGCTGCTTGGAGCCTGTCAGCTGATTAAAAAGAGTTGTCTTACCACTATTCTGGTTACCCACAAGTGCAAAGGTAAGCATCGTCCCATCCGGAAGTGGGTTGCCGCTTCCCTTAGGATGAAAAATACCTGTTTCACCAAGTCCCGGGTGAAACGTCTTCTTTTTCTCGGAAAGAGGCTTCTTAGGAATAGCCTGATCACTCTTTTCCTCCTCAAAGGCATCAATTTTCTCAACTTCGATTTGCGCCGCCTCTGCAAGACGCAGTGTCAGCCTGTATCCGTGTATTTCTATTTCCAGCGGGTCTCCCATTGGAGCGTACTTAATTACAGAAAGCTCCGCTCCGGGTATAACACCCATATCCAAAAAATGTTGGCGGAGAGCACCTTCCCCGCCAACTTTTATTATTCTGGCTTTATCGCCAATTCCCATCTCTCTTATAGTCACTTTAATATCTCCTCATCCGGACATGTTCCCATAATTGTCCGGTAAAAAATCTCAAATCTGCCTACTTATATACTACCCCATTTTAAGAAAAAATTAAATGCAGCCCGTCCACCATTTTTTGTCAAGGTTGCTGAAATGTTACATTTTTGATACAATTAAAGTTACTATTAATTATAATTGCCTATCTGTGCAGTTTGATATGTACCTTTTGATAAAGAATGGAGATGACAAATAATGTATATTAGATCTTTTGGCAAAAAGGCCATTGCATCAGTTATGTGCACTACTATGCTTCTTTTGGCAAGTGCCTGCTCAGCTGATGATGATTCAGACGTAGTATCTACATCAGTGTCTTTTGAGCCAATAAATGAAACTGTTACCACTCAGGATAATCAGGAACCTGAAACCACTGTTGAGGCAGAAGCAGATGGCCCTTATGTTCTTCCTGATAATATGTATTTCAGCGAGCTTACAGGCGAACCTATCAGTAAAGAGATTGAGAATCAGCGTCCCATTGCTGTTATGGTAGACAACGAGCTCAAGGCTCTCCCTCACTACGGAACATCGGAAGCCGACGTTGTATACGAGCTTATGAACAGTACTGCCAACGACAGAATTACAAGACTCATGGTCCTTGTCAAGGACTGGGGCAACATTGAGCAGCTTGGCAGTATCAGAAGTACGAGACCTACCAATATTCTTCTTGCTTCCGAATGGAATGCAGTGCTTTGCCACGATGGCGGCCCATACTACAATGACCAGTACTTTGAAAAACCCTGGTCAGCGCACTTTTCAGGAACTTTCTCCCGTGTCAACAATGGTAAGGCACAGGAATTTACAGAATACATTTTAAATGGTGATCTGGAAGATAATTTTGCAAGTCACGAAGGAGAAGCAGCATATTCAACTACTTACAATGAATATGCCAATCCCGGCAGCCACTTTAACTTTATGGAATATGGCACAGAGCTGACTCTTAGCGAGAAGTATCCTAATACTTATCCTGCTACAATCGCTGCTCTTCCATTTCCTCATAACCAGTCTCAGCTGGTTTACAACAGCTCTACTAAAGAGTATGAGTACTACGAATATGACAACAGGCATGAAGATGCTGACAATTCTGCTCCTCTTAGTTTTAAAAATGTAATTTTGCAGAAATGTTCTTTTACCCAGCTCGACGAGAAGGGATATCTTATCTATAACTGCATCACCCCTGCAGAAACCGGATGGTATCTCACAAATGGTGAAGCCAAGGTTATCGCCTGGTCCAAGACAACAGAAACAGGCCCAACCAAGTACTTCGATGACAAGGGCGAGGAGCTTGTTATAAACACAGGCAAAACTTATATAGCTCTTATTCCTGAAGATACCTGGGATACAATTACACTTCAGTAATTTAAAGGCAAACGCCGGTAAAACTATTGCTTACATAGTAATCCTACATTAACTAATTACAGAGAGAGCAGATATGCCAGACTTAGCTGTATACAAAAAAATAAACGGTAATGCACTTAAGATAGTCGCATGTGTCACTATGTTCATAGACCACATCGGTGCCGGATTTATGCTCCCTTATGTGCGATATGGTTATTATGATGGCAATCTCTCAATCGATCAGCTTAATATGATCTACAAAGCTCTCAGAATGATAGGAAGAACCGCTTTCCCGGTATTCTGTTTTCTGCTCGTAGAAGGATTCATTCATACAAGAAGCAGGCTAAGATACGCTCTTAGTCTGCTTCTTTTTGGTATCATCTCTGAAATTCCCTTTGATCTGTTGTTCTTTGCCGAAGAAGAAATAGACAATATCAACATGCTATCCGCTCTAAAAGCCAACAGTTATCTGATATGGGATCAGTGCAATGTGTATTTCACTCTGCTGATTGGTCTTTTGGTCATTTGGGGAATAGAAAGTACTAAACATTTTCTTTCAGAAAAAAAAGCTCCAATATATGTGAACTGGCTTTTTATATCTCTCTTTACAGGCGCCGGTTGTCTTACAGCCTATAAGCTCAACACCGATTATGACATGTATGGAGTAATACTGATCACAATATTCTATCTACTACAACGCTATGACTACATACGACTCTTTGCCGGCTATCTGTACATTAGTCAGCTAGGCTTGGAGTACGCCTCTTTACCAGGATTTCTTTTAATGCTTCTATACAGTAAAAAAAGAGGTAAAAACCTCGGTATGTTCAAATACCTGTTTTACCTCTTCTATCCTGTCCATCTAACTGCAATTTACATCTGCAGATGTATAGTCATGAATTCTTGATAACGCATTCCAATGCGTATTTCTGTAATATCATCTAAGAACTAATACCTGCTTCTAATTACTCCACCGGTTCAGTCTGTGATCACACTGGTAACCACGTCCTGAACTCTGATGATATCTGTCGTTGATATAGTGTAATTCTGAATTACAGTTGTATCAAATGAGACCATATTGTCGTCAGCCTGTACTACAGCATACTGTTTATATCCATCCTGCTTGTTACCAGTCAATATGTAGACCTGCTGGTTCTTATCTACAGGCAGTTTGACCTGCACAGTTGCCTTTTCAGTAAGCATCGCCTTGTTACCAAACTTCACTTCATAGGTTCCCGGATAAAAAACATCCTGCATCTTGCTCAGTGTACCGCTTATAGGTAAAATTCCCTTCGAATCAGCAACCGTAATTCTCTGAGTCATCCTACCCATACCACTGTTCTCGCATACAGTGTCTTCAGAAGCAGTCAGTGTTTCATTAGAGTCTGCTCTTTTTCTGATATCATCCTTTAATCCCAAAAAGCCTTTTAGCGTGTACACAGCATCGTAATAATCTTCTGTATCGATTTTCATCTCGACACGCTGAGTCTTGGTGGAATAAAGTAATGATCCCGTGCCAATGGAACCAATAAGTAAAAGTGCAACAAGGGTCATTCGCATCCATTCCCTTGTATTAGCCATAAAAAATCTTCCTTAAACGTTTTCTTCACAAAACCTACTAAAGTTTATCACAGTTTAGACACATTTTCTATAGCATTTCAGAAAAAAGTTTATAGAAATTTTATAATTTATTATTTTTTCCAAGTCTTAGGCTTGAGAATAATGAATATCGGCAAAAGCTCTAGTCTACCGGCAAGCATATCAAACATCAGCACAAACTTGGACAAATAAGAAAACTGTGAATAGTTGCCCATTGGGCCCACCATACCAAGTCCAGGGCCTATATTATTAAGTGTTGCAATCACGGAAGTAACAGTTGTCTGGAAATCAAAATTATCAAGTGCCACAAGCAGCGTAGAAACTATAAAAGTAATAACATAGATTCCAAGGTAAGCAGAAACCGATTTTACCGTAGTTCCCTCTACAGAATGTCCATCCATATATACTCTCTTTACAGCCTTGGGATGAACAATAAAGTTCAGTTCATTTCTGGCATTTCTGATAACGATAAGTGCTCTTGAGAACTTAAATCCACCACCGGTTGAACCCGCACAGGCTCCTATCAAAGAAAGCACCATTAAGATCAGCTTGGAAATCATTGGCCACTCATCAAAATTCAAAGTGCCAAATCCTGTGGTAGTCATGATGGATACAACAGAAAACATTGCATGATGGAAACATAGCTTCCAATCATCCAGCACACCAGCCTTGTATATATTAAAAGCTATAAATCCTGCAGCCACTACAATGGTACCAAGATAGTATTTTACCTCGTCTATAGCAAAAGCCTCTTTTGGCTTCCTGTTCAAAAGGAAATAATAAACAGTAAAATTGATACCGCAAAGAGCCATAAATATAATGATTATCACCTGACTTGCAATGGAATACCCCATCATTCCTGAATCGTGAATTGCAAATCCTCCAGTTCCAACAGTAGAAAAAGAAATAGTGATAGCATCATAAAGCGGAAGCCCTGATATAAATAGGCAGATCATTTCCAAAACAGTAATACCAATATAGATCAGGTACAGTATTTTAGCAGTATCCTTAACCTTGGGAACAATCTTACCTACCACAGGTCCCGGGCTTTCAGCTCTCATAAGATGCATGCTATATCCATCAGCCATAGGTACAACTGCGAGAAGGAAAACCAAAACTCCCATACCGCCGATCCAATGGGTAAAGGTTCTCCAGAACTGAACACTGTACTCCATATTGTCAACTGTGGTAAGTATACTTCCACCGGTAGTTGTAAATCCCGATACTGTTTCAAAAAGAGCATCAATGTAATTAGGTATTGCTCCTGTTATCACAAAGGGAATAGCTCCCATAAGACTAACCGCTATCCACGCAACTGCAGTGATGGCAAATCCCTCTTTCGCATAAATAACAGTGTTGGAAGGTTTCTTAGAACTAAAAATAGTTCCTATCAAAAAGCAGCACAGTGCCAATATAAAAAATGAAACTGCACTGTCAAATTCCCTGTAGATAAGCGCCACTATCAAAGGAAGCGTAAAAAGAGTGCCCATAACTTTAAGAAGTCTGAACAGCACATATCTTATCATCGAATAGTTCATGATTATTATTTCTCCAAAATATCATTAATATCCTTAAGACCGGTTAGCGTAGTTACAACGATAACTGAATCTCTGTCTCTAATTATACTGTCACCACTTGGTGATATGATCTCGCCGTAGTGGTTAATGCAGGCAATAAGAATACCCTTTTTGAGATTAAGCTGTGAAAGAGGTACTCCTATAACCGGAGATCCGCTTCTGACAATGAATTCCAAAGCCTCAACTCTGTCATCATTGAGCTTATAAAGAGCTTCAATATTACTATCCTTGGAATCAGACATACCACGCACAAACTGAACAATACGATCCGCAGTAATATTCTTAGGATAAATGATACTTCCAATATTCAAAGATCCTATTATCTCGCCATAGTTAACCCTATGAACCTTAGTAATAAGCTTAGCCTTAGGATTGATGCTCTTAACATACATGGAGAGCATAATATTCTCTTCATCAAGATTGGTAAGAGAAACAAAGGATTCCACACCTGTAACGCCCTCTTCAAGCAACATGTCCTTATCCGTACCATCACCACAGATGATAAGGGCCTGCGGCAGAAGTCCTGATAACTCTTTGCATCTTGCAGCATCTCTTTCAAAAATAGTAACCTTGATGCCCAGGTTAATAAGATTCTGAGCAAGATAAAAAGCTGTCTCTCCGCCGCCGATGATCATGGTAGAGTGTACCTTGGCAGTAGGAAGGCCTAATTTTTTAAAGAAATTTATAGTGTTTCTGCTAGAGGCAAATACCGTAACCTCATCTCCTGCCTGAAGAACAGAATTACCATCAGGAATATAAACTTCATTTCCTCTGGAAACAACAGAAATAAGAACCTGCTTCTTCAAATCAGGTGGAATATCCTTAAGTGCCTTGTTGCAGAGTCTTGAGTTCTCATCAATTACCATCTTCACAAGCTCTGCTCTTCCTCTGGCAAAGGTCTCTATCTTGGTTGCAGAAGGGAACTTTAAAAGCCTCTCAGCCTCGTTGGCAGCTGCTTCCTCAGGGTTTATTACCATCGAAAGACCAAGTTCTTCTTTTATAAAATTAATCTCTTTCTTATAAATTGGATTACGTACCCTTGCAATTGTGTGACAGTTACCTGCTTTCTTCGCAATAAGGCAGCACAGCAGATTAAGCTCATCAGAATCAGTAACAGCAATCATTAGATCCGCTGTCTCAATTCCCGCATCCTTCATAATGGAATAACTGGCACCATTACCAACAATTCCCATTACATCGTAGCTATTAACCACGTTAGTAAGGACACTGCTCTTTTCCTCTATTACCGTAATATTATGTCCCTCTTTGCTAAGCTGCTGAGTAAGAGTCTGTCCGACATTTCCACAGCCCACAATAAGAATCTTCATAATTATCCTCCAATTTTACATATAAATCCAAATTACATTATATTCACAACACATGTTTTAATCAACTTTTAAGAGAAATTAATCGGCAGTTCATTGAATTTAAGCTATTTCCAACCTAAAATGGAGGTGTCGGTGGAGGAGCTCCCCGACTATTTTTATAGAAAAAAACCTAGAACATATACCAAACTTGAAAACAGGAGAATAAACATGCGAAACTTTTTGCTCCGCATTTTCCGCGGGCGCTACGGATCCTATGGCTCTGACAAACTTACTTCTTTTCTCTTGGGACTTGCAGTTGTTCTATTACTAGTCTCACTCGTTGTGGATCCGCTATCTTTCTTATATTACTTTGCTTTTATCGCATTAATATATTGTTACTTTAGGCTGTTTTCAAAGAATATCACAAAAAGATACAAAGAAAATGAAGCTTTTGTTTCATTTTTAAGCAAGGTGAAGTCGTTTTTCAAGCATTAAAGGCAAAAGGTCTTCATATGTTAAAAAATCTGGTGGTCTATGCCAGTGAAACTGGCAACACTAAAAAACTTGCAGAAGTTATCTTTGACGCCCTTCCTCTTTCAATGGGTGATAAGGCTATTGTTGATGTGCGTTCATGGAACGGAAGAATGGATGCAGAAAATTATTTTATTGGCTTTTGGATTAATAGAGGCTCCTGCAATCTTGAGATCATCGACCTCTTATCTTCCCTAAGCCGTAGAAATATCGCTATTTTTGGCACCTGTGGTATGGGTGGCAATAGTAGCTATTATCAGATGCTCGAGCAAAATACAAGAGTATGGATATCCGATAGCAACAACTTTATAGGTTCTTATTTTTGTCTTGGAAGAATGCAGGAATGTATTAGACAGAAATATGAATCCTATCGAGGCATCTGTGATGACCACAAGCTTGATCTGATGCTGGAATATTACGACAACGCCCTCTCCCATCCTGATACAGGAGACTTTCTAAAAGCCCATCTTTTCACTGAGTCCTGCGTATCCAAAATACAAGCCCTCGAAAAAGCATGTGTATAATTGGCCACAGCAGCCAAAGTGACGAACAGCCACTTTTTATTTGGGACTAATATAACCGTTTAGATCAATGTTTATATTGGGAGACATTGACATTTCGTAGTCCCAGATTCTGATTGCCTCTGAGTCGAAGGCTTCCTTAACTGTGCATCCTTTTTGGAGTGCCGGCACCATCTGCAAATTTACAGTACCATCCTTATGAAGAGTAGCAATCATCATACATGTATCAATATCTTTGGAATTAAAGATATAGTTGCCCATACTGTAGACAACCGGGACACCATTTACATAGTCTATTTTTTGTAAGATATGAGGATGGGAGCCCATGATAAGATCAGCCCCTGCCTCTACCATTTCTTTAGCCTGATCTCTTTGAAGGTAATCTATCTCTGTAGTACTCTCAGTTCCCCAGTGGATAAAAACAATCACATAGGAATTCTTTGCCTTGGCTTCACGAATACGTTCCAGCAAAAGTGTATTATCAAGACATCTAAAAACTCCCGGCGAGGTCTCAGTTGCTCCCTTTGTGTCCGGATTGGATAATCTCTCAATCTGCGTTGCACAGATAATTGCTATCCTCATGCCATCTTCAGTAACATAATATATAGTATGGGATGCTTCCTCGATATTCCTGCCTGCTCCTGCATACTCAATTCCAATGTTATCAAGAGTATCTAAGGTATCCAAAAAGGCCTTTTCACCATAATCATAGGCATGATTATTGGCAAGTCCTACAATATCGACTCCCATGTCATTTAGAATAGATGCCGTTTCAGGTCTTGCTCTAAAGGTGTAGGTCTTTCCTTCAGTTGGACTTCCTCCATTTGAATAGGGAAATTCATTGTTGACCATCATAATATCAACACCCTTCATCTTTTCCAAAAGACTACTTCCAACCACACCGACAGCACTGTTACCACATTTTTTAAATGCATTACCCACAGCATAGTTATCGTCAAAAAGAATATCTCCGGCAAAACCTATAGTGACAACATCGTCAGCCATAGTTTGGATGATATGCGTATAATCCTTATCTTCTTCCGGAATAATAAGTTCTTCTGTTTCCTCAGTTTCCGTCACAGGTGTCAGATTTGTAACTGTACTAGCCTCAGGAATCATTTCCCACTTTGTTGTCGTAGTTGCAACCTGTGGCTGCTCATTTTTTCTGCTACTACTGATTATAAACAAAGTCGGAATCCCTATTCCTAAAATAACCATCAACGTAACTGCAAATACAATAACAGCAGTTCTTATACTTCCACGGCCTCTATCTTCATTAAATTGTCTCTTGTTATAACGATCATTATCTTTACCCATAGATTTTAGTATAGCACAGATAATTGTGATATCGAGAATAATTACCCTATATTTATTGTCATTTACAGCTTATTTTTCGTAACGAAAAAAAGCTACCACATTTCTGTGATAGCTTTTTTAAGCTCTAGATAAGATATATTAAATCAATACTTGTTAGATACAACCTTAACACCAGGGCCCATTGTTGTAGCAAGAGTGATGCTCTTGAGGTACTGACCCTTAACAGATGAAGGTCTAGCCTTTGTGATAGCATCCATAAGAGCATTGAAGTTCTGCTCAAGCTGCTCTTCTGAGAAAGAAGCCTTTCCAACTGGAACGTGGATGATGTTAGCCTTGTCAAGTCTGTACTCAATCTTACCAGCCTTGATATCGTTAACAGCCTTAGTAACATCCATTGTTACT
>JAEEGL015704176.1_pt1 | contig 12762 bp, 5 predicted proteins | sample 9134231 | NCBI WGS metagenome assembly JAEEGL01 (sample SAMN16246548, study PRJNA631951) | gut metagenome | biome: gut microbiome; feature: rumen; material: fiber-attached | host: Bos | place: Iran: Karaj | collected 2018-10 | reverse complement strand
GAAGAAGCCCTCAAGGATCTGGATGAATCCGGTATCATTCGCGTGGGTGCGGAAATCAAGCCGGGCGACATTCTGGTTGGCAAGGTCACGCCGAAAGGCGAAACCCAGCTTTCTCCGGAAGAAAAGCTTCTGCGCGCAATCTTCGGCGAAAAGGCCGGCGACGTCCGCGACAGCTCCCAGCGCGTTCCGCCCGGGCTCGTCGGTACCGTCATTGATGCCAAGGTCTTCAGCCGCAAGAAAGAAGACAGCGACGAACGTTCGCGCGAAATTGACCGCGTGGAAGAAGAACGCCTGACCAAGGCCCTGGATGTTCAGCTCAAGATCATCCGCGACGGCGGCTATCAGCGCATTCGTGAATTCCTGGCCGGTCAGACGACGACCGCAAAACTCATCGATGAAGAGAAGAATACCCTGATTGCGAAGGGTACGGTTCTGACCGATGAGATCCTGGATGGCATCGATCGCCATTTGTGGAAGAATATTCAGGTCAAGGATGCCTCTCTTGCCGAAAAGATCGACAAGATCATGGAACTCGTGGAACAGCAGTGCGAAGAAGCACGTGCTTATTACGATGACAAAATCGCCAAGCTCGAAAAAGGCGATGAGCTTCCTCCCGGCGTCATCAAGATCGTCAAGGTCAGCGTTGCGATTAAGCGCAAGATCCAGGTCGGTGACAAGATGGCCGGCCGCCACGGAAACAAGGGCGTCGTCAGTAATGTTCTGCCGATCGAGGATATGCCTTACCTCGAAGATGGTACTCCGGTCGACTTCGTGCTCAATCCGCTCGGCGTACCGAGCCGTATGAACATCGGTCAGATCCTCGAAATCCATCTGGGATGGGGCGCCCGCGGCATGGGCCAGAAGATCAATGCACTGCTTCAGGTTGCCCGCGAAGATCAGTGCAAGAAACTTCGTGCAGAACTGAAGAAAGCCTATCCGCAGCCCGAGACGGTCGAATTCCTCGACAGCCTGAGCGAAGATGATGTCATCGAGTTCGCGAAGAAATGCAATCGCGGTATTCACGTTGCGACGCCGGTATTCGATGGCGCCAAGGAAACCGATATCCACGATTTGCTCGAAAATGCAGGACTCGATTTGAGCGCCAAATCGACGCTGTTCGATGGCCGCACGGGCGATCCGTTCGCCAACGACGTGACCGTCGGCGTCATGTACATGCTCAAACTCCATCACCTGGTCGATGCAAAGATTCACGCACGTTCGATTGGTCCCTACAGCCTCGTTACGCAGCAGCCGCTCGGTGGTAAGACGCAGTTCGGTGGTCAGCGTCTCGGCGAAATGGAAGTCTGGGCAATGATGGCCTATGGTGCTGCCTACTCATTGCAGGAATTCCTCACGGTCAAATCCGACGACGTCCTCGGTCGTACGCGTATGTATGAGTCCATCGTCAAAGGTGACTTCGCGCTCGAAGCCGGTCTCCCCGAGTCGTTCAACGTTCTCATCAAAGAGCTCCAGTCTCTCTGCCTCGACATCGAACTTCTCGAAGAAGCACCGCGTTAATTGTTCCTCACCCCCCGACCTCATTTCCCCATGTCCTCGCCTTCGGCGAGTGCGAAGCTGTCCTGAGACAGTGGAATATTCGGGGGAGATGAGGGGATTTATGAAATATTGTTGATCTCATTCAGTCGACTCGGGAAGCGCCGGAAAATCCGGTAAACTCCCTGCCTTAATCAAGAGGTAAAGCTGTGACAGATATTTATTCAAATTCGTTCGATCGTCCAAAGGATCCAACCAATTTCCAGGCTATGCGCATCGGTCTTGCCAGTCCGCAGAAGATTCTGGAATGGAGCCATGGTGAGGTAAAGAAACCCGAAACGATCAACTATCGTACTTTCAAGCCGGAACGCGATGGTCTGTTCTGTGCAAAGATCTTTGGGCCAGTCAAGGATTACGAATGCAACTGCGGTAAATACAAACGTATGAAACACCGCGGCGTCGTCTGCGAAAAATGCGGCGTCGAAGTCATTCAGTCCAAGGTCCGCCGCGAACGTCTCGGCCACATCAACCTGGCGACGCCCGTCGTCCATATCTGGTTCTTCAAGAGCCTTCCCTCCCGAATCGGCAATGTTCTGGATATTACCCAGAAAGAGCTCGAAAAAGTTCTCTACTGCGTGAGCTTTATCGTGACGAATCCCGGTTCGACGCCGCTCGAAAAGGGCGAAATCCTGAGCGAAAAAACGTACTCCCAGTATCTGGATGAGTACGGCGAAGGTGCTTTCGAAGCCAAGATGGGCGCGGATGCGATTCACGATCTTCTGGAACAGGTCGATATCACCGGCGAATCCATGAAGCTTCGCCACGAAATGAAAGAAGCGACGAGCGATGCGAAGCGCAAAAAGATTGCGAAGCGCCTGAAAGTCATCGAAGCCTTCCGCAATTCCGACAACCTTCCGGAATGGATGATCCTCGAAGTTCTGCCGGTCATTCCGCCCGATCTTCGTCCTCTGGTTCCCCTGGATGGCGGTCGTTTTGCGACGTCCGACCTCAATGATCTGTATCGCCGCGTCATCAACCGCAACAACCGTCTGCGTCGTCTCATCGAGCTCAATGCCCCTGAAATCATCGTCCGCAACGAAAAGCGCATGCTTCAGGAAGCCGTCGATGCTCTGTTCGACAACGGCCGCCGCGGCAAGACGATTCACGGCGCCAACAAACGTCCGCTCAAATCCCTCTCGGATATGCTCAAAGGTAAACACGGACGTTTCCGTCAGAACCTCCTCGGTAAGCGCGTCGACTACTCCGGTCGTTCCGTTATCGTCGTCGGTCCTGAACTCCGTCTGCATCAGTGCGGTCTTCCCAAGAAGATGGCTCTGGAACTCTTCAAACCGTTCATCTTCAACAAGCTCGTCTCCCGCGGTATCGTCAATACCATCAAGAGCGCCAAGAAGATGGTCGAGATGGAAAAATCCGAGGTGTGGGATATCCTCGACGAAGTCATCAAGGAACACCCGGTTCTGCTCAACCGTGCTCCTACGCTGCACAGACTCGGTATTCAGGCATTCGAACCCACGCTGATCGAAGGCAAGGCCATTCAGATGCATCCGCTCGTTTGTACGGCATTCAACGCCGACTTCGACGGTGACCAGATGGCCGTCCATCTTCCGCTTTCGCTCGAAGCCCAGATGGAAGCCCGCGTCCTCCTGCTCTCGACGAACAACATTCTGTCGCCCGCAAGCGGCAACCCGATCATCGTTCCGACGCAGGATATGGTTCTGGGCTGCTACTACATGACGCGTCCGCGTCCGTTTGCGCTCGGCTGCTATCGCGAAGATGAAAATGGCAACCCCATCGACGGTCTGTATTCGAATTTCGAAGAAGTCCGCATGGCCTATGACCACAACAAGGTTCATCTCCAGGCCGAGATCAAGGTTCGCCATAAAAACGAGAAAACCGGCGAAATCGAAATCATCGATACGACCGTCGGTCGCGTCCTGATGGCCGAAATTCTGCCTCCGGAAATGACCTTCGATATGATCAACCGCACGTTCACGAAGAAAACGCTCGGTACCCTCATCGATCTGGCTTATCGCTATGCCGGTGAAAAAGGCACCGTCCTGTTCGCCGACCGCGTCCGTACGATGGGTTATACGCAGGCCACGAAAGCCGGCGTTTCGATCAATATCCACGATATGATCATTCCCGAAACGAAGGCAAAACTTCTGGCCGATGCCCAGCAGAAAGTCGATGATATCTATGCCCAGTACAATGAAGGTTTGATTACCGACAAGGAACGCTACAACAAGGTCGTCGACATCTGGTCGCAGGTTACGACGAAGATTTCTGACGAAATGATGCACAACATCAAGACGCAGACATTCGTCGATCCCCAGACCGGCAAGACGCAGGATGGTCCTTCCTTCAATGCGGTTTACATGATGGCCGATTCCGGTGCTCGTGGTAGCCAGCAGCAGATTCGTCAGATCGCCGGTATGCGTGGTCTGATGGCAAAACCCTCCGGCGAAATCATCGAAACCCCGATTCGTGCAAACTTCCGCGAAGGTCTGTCCGTTTTGCAGTACTTCATTTCGACGCACGGTGCCCGCAAGGGTCTCGCCGATACGGCTCTTAAAACGGCAAACTCCGGTTATCTGACCCGTCGTCTCGTCGACGTCGCACAGGATACCCTCATCTTCGAACAGGACTGCGGTACGCTCGACGGCATCGAAATGACCTCGCTCGTCAAAGACGGCGAAGTTATCGAAGATCTCGGCGATCGCGTTCTCGGACGTGTTGCCCTCTATGATATCTGCGACAACGACGGTAATGTCATCGTTCCCGCCAACGGTGAAATTGATGAAGCCGCCGTCGAAAAAATCCGCCATGCCGCTCTGCGCAGCGTCTTTATCCGCAGCGGTCTGACCTGTCAGGCCGAACACGGCATCTGCGCACTTTGCTACGGACGTGACCTCGCCCGCGGCCGCCTCGTCAATCACGGTGAGGCCGTCGGCGTCATCGCCGCACAGTCCATCGGTGAACCTGGTACTCAGCTGACGATGCGTACATTCCATACCGGTGGTACGGCAAACGTCGAAGGCGTTGAATCCAGCTACGAAGCCAAGAACCCCGGCGTCGTTCACTTCCACGATCTGAACTGCGTCGATGCTCTCGATGGTACGTTCGTCGTCATGAACCGTAACTCCGAAATGAGCATTCACGACAGCGAAACCGGACGCGAACTCGAACGCTATCCGCTGCGTTACGGTGCTCGCCTCAGAGTCAAAGAGAATCAGGATGTCACGAAGGGAACCCTGCTCGCTGAATGGGATGCTTTCGCAAACGTCATGATTTCGCAGGAAGGCGGTCTGGTCAAATTCGAACAGATCATCGAAAATCGCACGATGCGCGAAGAATTCGATAAGACCACGGGTCTTTCGCGTAAAACCATCATCGAGACGAAAGAAGCCGATTTGCTGCCGCGCATCATCATTCGCGATCCCAATACCAAGAAACAGCTCGCCGAATATCAGATGCCCGTCGATGCCATTCTCGTCGTCAACGACGGTGATGAAATCGGTCCCGGCCAGACGCTGGCCAAGATTCCTCACGATGACACCAAATCCGGTGGTATCGTCGGTGGTCTTCCCCGTGTCGCCGAACTCTTCGAAGCACGCAAACCGAAAGAACTCGCCATTATTTCCGAGATCGAAGGTTACGTTTCGTACGGCAAGGACACCAAGGGCAAACGCCGCATCATCATTACGCCGGATGTCGGTGAACCCATGGAATACCTGATTCCGAAAGGCAAATACATCATCGTTCACCCGGGCGACCGCGTCCAGGCCGGTGATCAGCTCATGGAAGGTTCGTCCAACCCGCACGACATCCTCGCCGTTAAAGGTCGTAAGGATCTCGCCAAATACATGGTCGATGAGATCCAGGAAATCTACCGCACGCAAGGTGTTCGCATCAACGACAAGCACATCGAGGTCATCGTTCGCCAGATGCTGCGCCGCTGCAAGATCACGCACGTCGGTGATTCCAACTTCCTGCTCGATGAACACGTCGATCGACACCTGTTCGAACGCGTCAATGCCAAGATCATCGAAAAGGGCGGCGATCCTGCAGTTGCAGAAGACCTCCTGCTCGGTATCACCAAGGCATCCCTCTCGACGGAATCCTTCATCGCGGCTGCTTCCTTCCAGGAAACGACCAAGGTCCTGACCGAAGCTTCCATCGCGGGACGTTACGACGGATTCTACGGCCTCAAGGAAAACCTGATCATGGGCCGTCTGATTCCTGCCGGTACGGGTCTGCATGCCTACAGCTACCTCGACATGATCGTCGAAAAGCCGGAAAACAAGGATTAATCAGGATTTTTTATATGGTGGCGCGCTATCGGCCCGTGGGCCGATACGCTGCGCTGGAACGCCGCTATTGCTTCGCAATACGCGGCGTTTTTTTTGGCTCTGTTTAACGAGTAATACTCATTTTACCTCATTTGAGCGGATCTATTATCCAATATTATAAAAATGGATAAAAAACTACCATTGTCCAAAATAATGACAAATTGGATAAAAAAACTTCCACATTTATCGATGTTTATCGCCCTTAATAAACGATAGTATTCCAGCCCAAATCACAGCGCAATGCGTCAATTTTAAAAGTACCTTCTCACATTTTGTGAAGAAGCCGAAGCTGTCACAACTTACGCCGTAATAGAGGGATGAGCTCAAAGTTGGCGAAACCCTGGGAAAACGATAATCCACTAATAGAGTCACACTAAAGGGACAAAACAGAAAAACTTGAAGATTTAAGTGCGATAGCTTGTTCCTTTGACGCATGCTTAGACCATAAAAATCATGATCATGGCGATAATCGCAGGAATATTGGTAAAGAATTCATCGTTATTATTGATGTATAGATAAAAAAAAGAAGAGGTGATTTCTTTTGGCACAGTCTATGCTCTAATACGTTCCTGCCAATTGTTTGGCACCACAAAGCCTCTCGATTTATGTCATGGGTACTTCGCTGCGGCAGCGATGAGTATTCACTGGTTTTTATAAAGGAATGTACTATGAAAAACGCACTCTGTGATTGTATATTAACAAAAGTATTAACCATGATAATCTTCATGTTTCTGACAGGCAGTATTGTTTGTGGTACTTCACAGAAAGCGTATGCAGAAGACTGGGAATTGGATGTAGGAGTAGGATATGTTGGTGAATCGATAGGAGGTGAGCATAAGAAAACAAATGAATTTAGTGGCCTTAATTTAAATGTGGGTTTTGGTCATAGAATGAATAAGTGGTTGTCATTACTGAATTTTGAAGCTTCCTTCCGAATAATCTTGCTTCAGTGTGATTGCGATACGAGCAATAGAGGTGAGCCTGATCCTGAATTTCTTGGTATGTCTGCATTTATTGCTCCTAAATTTTATGCATATTCAAGTGATAGGTTTGATCTATATGCAAAAGTTGGTGCAGGTGTTATTTTCCCGACGAGCCATAGGAATGTCGATTTCGGTATGCGATTCGGTTTGGGAACAACATTTTATGTCAATGACTGGATTGGGCTTGGTTTGGATCTCGATTATGATTTGAGCGTATTGCAGACACATGAAATGGTTGATAATTATGGTGCAGGAAAACAGCAAGGTTATATCAATATACTATTTCGTATGATGTTTAAATTATAATTCAGCTTTCATACACACAAAAAACAGTGGGTTCCCAGTGAGGATAACACAAATCCCGGGAATGGCGCGGATCGACAATGCGAACCGAATAAACACGCGTTCAATGGCAAATGCGAAGAAGACACGCTGGAACATTGCGGTGAACAGCGAGTGAGGCGGGGGGGCATCTCTATTCCGACGTTTGGTGGTGGCGGTTCGGCTGTGGCTCCCAAGAGCATGCCTGCAGCAGCCTCGACATGATTGTCGAAAAGACGGAAAACAAGGATTAATCAGGGGGGATATGGTGGCGCGCTATCGGCCCGTGGGCCGATACGCTGCGCCGGAACGCCGCTATTGCTTCGCAATACGCGGCGTTTTTTTTGTATGGGGAAAACAAAAAAATATATACAATGATCCTGCGATAACCCGAATGGGTTCAGAAACAAAGAGGATACCATGGCAGCTTCTCCTGATTCGGCAGACAATTCTAACAACAGAAAAAAACGTCGTTCTTACAAGTTGATCATTCTGGGCATACTCGTCATTGCAGGAACATTTGCTGCCATGGAATGGGTTCAGCAATCGTACAAAGAGTGGACTGTGATTGATGCAACCTGTGCGGTCGTGGATTTTGAATATAAATCGAATCAGCAGCGCCAATACAGGGCAGGACGCAAATTCCAGACGATATCGTCGCCGAGCGGCTATATCTGCAAGTCCCGTGCGGAATATGAATATAATGGTAAACCCTATTCAATGGTATTCGATGATGAATCCTGTGAATATAAGAACGCGAAAAAATGTCCTATTCTGGTCAATTCATCGTATCCGTGGCATTCTAGAAGACCGGTAAAGTATTGGAAGTTCTGGTTGGTTGCGGCTGGTGGATTAATACTGGTGATCGTCGGCATTCTAAAGAATAAAAGAGCATGAATGTTACATCGGAATTCGGAACATAAAATCGATGTACCGCCTAACACATAATGAGGTGATGATATGCCGGAGCAATACAGTCAGAGCAAAAAAATTGGGGAGCTGATAAAGCTTGGGCTGGTCTTTGCCATTATCGGCGGTTTGATGTTTTTGATCGCCCTGGGCGGGATAAAGCAGTTGGGAGGCGGATCCCGGAACTGGCCGACAGTGACCGTCAGATATGAACGATCACCGGAATGTATGAACAGGAAGGTGACCCATTATTCCAAGTATGGCAAACGTGAGTCGATGGAAAAACAGTGCCGGTTCGATGGGACATACAAATATAAGGGAAAAGTGTATGAGACGTATGGTTACTTTTCTGCCAAAAAACAAAGGCATTCAGAAAAGCGTCACGTCGATCCGAAAAATCCGGAATTCACGCTCGCGCAGACGGATGATACCGTGCTTTGGCTTTGTGCTGTCTTTGGGGGATTGATGGGGGGGATTGGTGTGATTCTGCTGATACTGGGAGCGGTTTCATCGAGAAGACGCAGGCAGTAATGAGATAAGAGAGAGGTAAGGAACATCTGCCTGACGGCATGGAGCTCTCCAAATGCTTTTTGGCGAGAGTCCCGGCTGTGTTGGGGGGTAAGGTGATATCCATATTGGTCAAAAGGTGTCGGCGGGGGCTGTCGGCAGGGGAATTATTCGTTACCAGACTTGACATTTATGCTCGTAATATGCATTGAGACTGGTGTCGCTGAGACCGTTTTTTTTTGATATGCGGAGGTCCTGGTTATGAAGCTTAGAATGATGATGTGTGTGTGTATCTGTGGGGTATTGTGCAGTTCTGCGGCTTATGCTGCCCCGGAGTATTACGCTCCATGGCCTTGCGGCGTGAAACATACCATTTCACAGGGTAACAGCGATGGTTTTTCGCATACAGGCAAGTATTCTGAGTATGCCTGGGATATCAGTATGGGACCAGGGGATGATATTGCAGCGCCGCTGGACGGTTATGTGGTCAAGAAGGTAGAAAATTTTCAGTATTCTTGCTATAATAATGGCTGTACTGAAACATGTATGAACAGTGCCAACTATCTCATTTTGTGCGTGACAGACAGAAATGGTGTCAAGTTTGGACTTAATATGGCTCACATGATCCATAATGGTATTGATGTTGAAGAAGGCGAGAAGTTCAAGCAGGGACAGGTCATTGCTCATGCTGGTAAGACCGGCTGTGCGACAGGCGAACATTTACACATTACTGCCACTGCGACTTGTGACCCATGGACACAGAGCATTCCTTCCTCGTGGATAGATATTGGGGTTCCCAAACAATGGCAGGAGATTACGAGCAACAATTGCCCCCAGACATGCGAGCCATCCCCGGAAGTCTGCGATGGCCAGGACAATAACTGCGATGGCCATGTTGACGAAGGTGAAGTCTGTTACGAGAATTATGATATCAAATATCAGGCGATGAATTATGATCCGCAGAATACCGATATCAATGGTGATGGTAAAGCGGATATTTGCGGACGTGCGAGCAGCGGTCTGCATTGTATGATTTCGGACGGCGAGGATTATACGAAATATCAGCTCGTATTGGCGGATTTGAGTGATGAAAAGGGATGGGGCAATCATATTTATTATCGCACGATTCGCTTTGCCGATATCAATGGTGATGGTAAAGCGGATGTTTGCGCACGCCGCAGTGAAGGGATCGTTTGCTGGCCTTCGAATGGGACTTCCTTTGGTGAGCCGACGCCAGTCTTTTCGATGTCCGATGCGGATGGTTATACCGATGGCGGCAGCAATGATCCTGCGGATAATGCTTATCTGTCCTCCATTCGCTTTGGAGATATCAATGGCGATAAGAAGGATGATTTCTGTGCTCGCTTTAAGGATGGTTTGAAATGCTATCTTTCGAATGGCAACGGATTTGACCAGGAGGTTGGTAATTTCCCCGATCTTAATGATAAAGAAGGTTGGCAAAAACCGCAATATACCTCGACAATTCGCATGGGTGATGTCGATGGCGACGGCAAGATGGATATCTGTGCCCGTGGTTTAGAACACGTGTTCTGCTGGTTCTGGGAAGGTGATAAACTGGCTGCCGACCTGGAGATGAACAATTGGGGATGGAAAAACAACTGGGGTGAGCAGAAATATTATGCGACGATTCGCCTTGCCGACATCAATGGCGATGGGAAGGCGGATATCTGCGGTCGCGATGCAAATGGCATTGTTTGTCAGCTGTCGGAAGGTCGTAAGCGGTTTGGCAAGGAAATTCGTTGGTCTGGGTGCAAGGATGAGAGCGGCTGGGACGATTATGACAATTATTCGACCATCATGTTTGGCGATTTGAACGGCGATGGCAAGGATGATCTCTGTGCCCGCGCGAATGCCAAGCTTTCGTGTTATCTGTCGACGGGCGATGGTTTTGACGGCGGTGAATATCATATTGAAGCATTCGGTGATGATAAAGGCTTTAACAAACCTGAGCATTTCCGCACACTTCGCATGGGCGATATCAATGGCGATGGTCGTATGGATGTTTGCGGGCGCGGAGCAGATGGCGTTCAGTGCTTCCTGTTTACGGGTGAGGGCTTTAATGGCGTTGCCGGTCCCGTCTGGACGGATGCGGGTGGCTGGAGCGATGCTCGCTATTATTCGACCATTCGACTGGGTGGTCCCTTCGGGAATCCTTGCAGCAAGCGCGAGGAAATCTGCGGCGATCAGATCGACAACAACTGCAATGGTGAAGCCGATGAGGATTGCGCACCGCCCTGCACCCCTGAGGAAGAGGTTTGCGACGATAAGGACAACGACTGCGATGGCGAGGTCGACGAAGGTCTCAACTGCAATGCCGAACCGGAATGTGTTCCTGAGGAAGAGATTTGCGATAATAAAGACAACGACTGCGATGGTGAAGTCGATGAGGATCTCGATTGTTCCGAGCGTCCGGAATGCATTCCCGAGGATGAGGTTTGCGATGATAAAGACAATGACTGCGATGGCGAGGTCGACGAAGGCCTCGACTGCACGCCCGAGCCGGATTGTACGCCAAGCAAGGAAATCTGCGATGATAAAGACAATGACTGCGATGGCAAAGTCGATGAAGGCGGGGTCTGCGACAAACCCGAAAAGACAGATCCGCCAACGCAGGATCCGGAAACAGAATGCGAGTCACCTGATGGCTGTGAGGATAAGCCGGCAGTGGATGTCCATGCCGATGAGGATTGCGGATGCAGCATTAAACGCACACCGACTCCGAACAACGGAGGTGCATGGCTGTTCGGCATTCTGGGCATGATCGGACTCGCCGGGCTGAGAAGAAAGCGAAGATAATATTATTATAACAGGCAATGTTTAACTACTGTGGATAATGTTCCAAAGAATATGTCTTTCGTTGTTCTGAGCTTTGAGCTTTGAGCTCCAGGCTCAGAATTGCAAATATTCGCGAACAAAATATCCACATTTATATAACAGAGCCTTATTATATTTTATTACAATCAGCGCCATCTTTATCAAAGAGGATTCTATGCGAATCATCATGACTGCCGTCCTGGTTTTTTGTGCATTCACATGTGTTTCCTGCAAAAAGGCAACGACGGAACCCAATGTGAACGGTGCCGTCGAACCACAACCCCAACAGGCGACAGAGGCAGAACCGATGGATAGCTTTAACTTTGCAGAAACCATTCCTGCCACCGAAGCAGATATCGTCAAGGCACTGCAGGGAGAATGGTCTTCGAAAGAAAATGGATTCAATTATACATTAAAAATAGATGGCAGTCAGATGACGATCGGTTACAGCGATCGTGAACTTGGACAGATCGAATACGAAGTCAAAGCGGGAATGCCGATTCAGATTATCCCCAAAAACCGGGAATTTGATCAGGCCAGGGGGCGTGGATACAGTGAGATGTATGTCATTTTGAATATGTATTATGTCAATGACAGAATTACGCTGAATATCCGTCCCAAAGACAGGGATCACGAGCTCGAGGATGAACTCGTTCTGAGCCGCGGCCTGACCAAGGAAGCGCTCGATGAACTGGAAGATATCAAACCCAAACCCAATCTGATATACAATACAGACAGTCCGAATACTGCCAATAAGATATTACAGGCTATTCAGGGGATCTGGGAAGGCCGCGACAACTGCAATTATAAAGTGATGATCAGCAGCAGAGATATTAAAATTCACTCGCAGGCAGAAGAAGTGCTCTCATCCCGGATACATCTTTCCCCAAAGAATCCGGCTCATATTGAGCTGGACAGCTATAATCTGAACAGCGGCAATATACCCAATGATATATTTGGATTGTATTATCTCGATGATACGGCGATATTGCTTTCGATTCATTCCGATTTTATGAATTATAAGTTTGAATATATTTTGCGAAAGCCGGAATATTTCGGACGCTTCGTCATGGATAAAGAGATTATTCCCGAACTTGAGGGCGAATGGAAGGATCAGAACGGCAATACGCTTGTCATTCATGGAAATGAAATCGAATATGATGGCCGAAAGGATACATTCCATGTCGTGACGCACAGTTTTTCTGATAAAGAAGAGAAACGATATCATATTGTCAGTCAGTCGAATGAAAATGATATTTTGGGCGGTATGTTTATGCCCCTGGAATACAGCGAAGGCAGGCTTACGACGAGAATTCAGGTTATGGATGCGCCTTCGCCGGAAT
>JAEEGL014170353.1_pt1 | contig 12762 bp, 9 predicted proteins | sample 9134231 | NCBI WGS metagenome assembly JAEEGL01 (sample SAMN16246548, study PRJNA631951) | gut metagenome | biome: gut microbiome; feature: rumen; material: fiber-attached | host: Bos | place: Iran: Karaj | collected 2018-10 | reverse complement strand
CGGATGACAAGGCTTCTTTGAAGTGACAATTGTCAAGCATGTTGTAAAGCAGCGACACACCACCAAAGGTTGTTATCTCTTTTGCCGTGAAGGCTATCTCCAGGTCTTTCATCATAACATTGGCTCTTAAACCGTGGCAAAGTTGCTTATTCCGGCGATACCCGTTCACCAATTCCGGTGATATCCGTTCACTAGCTGCAGAAATTCGAATAGGCGAGATATATAAAGTAACAAGTCTTTTCTTATTCCCAGACCACTAAGTCACGAGGTAGCGCTATCTTTTTTGCTTCACCACGCAGGCCATCAATATAATAATGTCTTGCCATGTAGTCATCAAACTGGCCAACAAAAGCCCCACGAATCCGAGCACACTTCTCATTGATGGAATTAAGCATCGGATTGGTAACATCCTCAATACTCTGCAGAGCCTTATCCGTTAGTCCTGCCGGCCTCAAATTCATATAAATCTGTGCCAGTTCTTCCTTGAACTCTGGTAAACGTTTGAACAGAATCCCCTCCGGATGCTTCAGAAACAACAAATACACAGCCTTCACCAGTGGTTCCATCTTGATTTCCAAATCATTGTAGTCAGGCAATACAATTCGATAATCCTTGGTGATTACCATACGGCTCAGCCTGTTGTCTGGATGAATCAGTTGCTCCAACAAGTATTCTGCGACACCACGTTGGCGCAACTTGGTAATCCGTTCTCTCACTTCCTCCATCAAATCCTCTATATTCTCTGTTCCTTCTTGAGAATTAAATTGAGTATCAGCAGGACTATCAGAAAACTCTCCATCACCCCACTCACCAATAGTCTTTCCAGTCAGTTTTTTTTGACTATCCTCAGCAGCAATTTGTTTACTGATTCTATGTAACTGATCAGCAATAGACTCTCCGCCCTTCGACGAAAGCGGATAGAAGCGGTTTATAGCCTTATCTTTACCATCATCACCCCTATGTATATTCTCCGTTCGTATGAACCCATGTTTCATCTTCTTCCTATCAGAAGGATTTTCCAGATACTGAAGCATGAAATCATTCCCAATAGAAATATTAGACAATTCCACATCGTTGAGATAAGGTGCCCTATATTTAAGCACTTGTTTGTCCTTCAACTTATTGATGAGGAATGGCAAATATATTACCTGAAAGCCTATCATCTGTCCCCACCCTTCAAATACTTCTGAATGAGTCTCGAAAAAAACTGTCAATGCCTTGTCCTCTTCACTCGCGACATATACCAATTCTTTGGACGATAATTTTCCATTAAGAACAAACTCTATCGCGTTATCTTCCAATTTCGTTTGGTCATTAGGAGGCAGAGGTTGATAGTGAACAAACGTCTTAGATTCCATCCGTTTCTCTATGACGAATAATGCGATCAGTAACGCAGCAACTATCACGTCGATTACATTCCAGATTCCACGCCCCAATACAACCTTATAGATTGGTTGGAACAACAAAGCAAGCACACCAAAAACACAAGATGCAATCACCTTATCATTTTTGTAATAGCGATAGGCCATAATGCCAAATGCCACCATCGCCACAAACCGCACCAACTGGAAGTAGCCGTATGGCATCGGTGCAAGACATATCAGCATCAAAACTGCTAGAATGAGATATACGTACTTCATCAACTGGTATATTGAAATTAAACAAATAGTTTGTTCATTCAGCTGTTTTATGGTTTACATTTTCTGCATGGCTTATAGCCTACACTGATAACAGAAGAACGTGACGCTAGCTTCTTTTCATCTGCATTCTCAAGAATATAGCACCAAGGAGCATGGTATTTCTTTCCTTTTGGAGTAATATAAACATCACCCTCAAGATCGACATCAACCTTATCATACATCGTCTGCTTCGCATTCCGAGAAAAAGAGTGAAAAAATGGAGATGTGACATTAGTCTCGTTGTCAGTCAAGGCACCGATGCCCCAAACTGAGCATGCGCCCAATAATGCGCCAATACAGCCGCTTACAATATTACTCTTATCTACTTTCATTTTCATAATTCATTACAGATTACCAGTCTTTAATATCTGCCTTTGCTTCAACCACCTCCTCAATATCATCTGGGAGTGCAGGAAAGAAATCTATTCCTGTAATTCTCTCAACCTCATCTACCGTATTAACATATTGATCTTTTTTCTTATTGCCTTCATTATTCCTGATAATATATCCAATTGCTTTGGGCATAGGATTCAAACATAATATTACCTTGAAGAACGCTTCAGGAACAACAACTTTGTTCTCACCAATAGTTTCATGCTCTTTATTCAATAATACGGGACCACAAACAATATATACATCACCATATTTTTTGGCCCATCTTCTACAATCCTGTTCTATCTTATTCCATAGTCCACTATTTAGACTCGCATGCTGGGGACATATATTCGTTAGCAAATTAGATTCTCTCATCGCCACTTCATCCCACTTATTGTCACCTGCAGGACACATATGCCCACGAGTCCATCCACTACCTTTATAATCATCATTCGATGCTCTGGTCAAAGGGACTTCTTCATCTTCATAATAATTATTATCACGAACACATTCTCCATCAGCATGTTCAGCAGTCAAATGCCAAGAGACCCAAATAGGGTTTAAACAAGAGATGTTATATAATACTGTATAACCTTTCCTTTTCAGAAGTATGGCCTGGCCTTTTTTATTCATTTTCGGAAGACCAGGCAGTTCTGGTTTTTCTTTTAATGATATTGTCGATGTATCAGAGATCGCTATTTCTTTATCAGGCAGTCCACATTCTTTGATTAATTCTGATTTATCCTCTTTTTGATGAGTTAATTCATTATTTGAATAATAATATTCTCCTTCAAACTCATCAAAATCATGATTTGAGCAATGACAAGATATCGTCATTGTACTCAAGAGCAACACACATAAAAAGAGATTCTTCTTCATCTATTACTCTTTTTCGTTGCCCATTCTAATATTTCCTATGACAGGAACAATGTGTATCAAAAATCGCTGATTATTAACTTCTATAGAATCACGCGGAACCCCTTTAATGCCACTTCCAGAAACGACCAATTCACATTTATCCATATTAGAGAAGTCAATACCTTCCTTTTTCCAAAATTTATTCAATTCCAAAGCCCTTTGGTAGCTTAAGACATCATTATTGTGGCAATCGTCAATATTATAACCATCCGACGAAGCTTGTCCCTCAATTACAACAAGATATTTTATATCACCCTTTATGCTGTCATTATTCTGAAGTTGCTCTATAGTACGTTTAATCTCCATGCCTGCCTTGACAATTAATTGACGCAGGGAATCTGCTTGATCAACTCTTCCATTCAGATCTCCTTGGAGTTTATATAAGCTAAACTCACCTTGTTGAAAAGTGACTTGAATTTTAAATATATGCTTAACGTACTTTGAATTAAATTCGAAATAAGTCGAATCAATATTTTCTACGGCCTGATAAATAGACCTGATTTCTTCATATTTATTTGCCAACTTTCTAAGTTCATTTTCTTTAACTTTAAAACGATTGTAAGAAACAGCGAACAATACAAGCATTATGGCAAACAATGTTGTCATAATATCTACATAACTCGGCCAAAAGGAATGATTATACTTGTTCTCTTTCATTCTTTATTTCCTCCCAAAGAAAGACCAGCCCGAATTTCTCTCATTTATGCCAGCGTCTTTAAGTTTCTTCACTATATCGGTCACATTTCTTTCTATTGCTTTTATATCTTCAATTGGTAATTGATCCGTTGGTATTTTTGATAGTGCCCTTTTTACGTCGTCAAATTCTCTCGAAATGCCATTGATTTTAGAAACAACATCCATATTTCCTTTCTCAATCTCATCAAGTTTTATTTGGTCAATTCTTCCATGGATCTGCGAAAGGGTATTCATATAATTATTCTGGGCAGTTTCTACTGTCTTTTTCACATCTTCTATGATACCATTTTGTTCTTCCTGATTCTTTTTTACAGTTTCAAGGCCATTCACGATGGGACTATCCGTTGTATATTTATCAACGACATCAAAAACATCAACTGTAGAAAGACGAATATCCTCCAATTTTTCAACTAAATCTGACTCTGCTTTTAAAGCTTTATCTATCGAGTCAAGTTTCTCTAAAAGTCCTGGTATTTTGTTCAGTTGTTTAAATTCCGACTTAATATCAGCGACACTAAATGCTTTTTCTAGTGTTTCAATGAATACTTTCTTCTTTTCCTGTATTTCATTAGCAACACTATCCATGAATTCTTTAAATTCATCTGAATGGTTACTGATAGCAGCTGAATACCTCTTCGTTAAAGCATTTACGTCATCTATCTGTGCATTACAAACATTTTCCAATTCCTCAGTAGTAAGTTCTTGGAAATTGCTAATTAGTTTAGTGTTCCTTTCAAGAGCATTAATTTGTTGCTGGATTAGATTAACTTCACGATTACCAATTAATTGATTTTGTGAAAGGTCTTCACCCAACTTGTTAATATTGTCTTCAAATTTGACAAATCTATCGAGGATAGCTTTTAGTTTATTAGCTATTTCTTGGGGTAATTCAAGAGAAAGGAGATATGCTTCTTGAGCATCCATTAACTCCTTAGTGGAGCTATTAAGGAATTCCTTTTGCTGCTCTAAATACACAATATTTTCTTCCAATGAATCAAGTGAATGAACTGAATCTATGAATCTATCCAAAGTCTCAGACATCTTTCCTGTCCTAAGTTCAACAAGTAAAGAACGTAGATTCGTTGAAACTTCATTCAGTTCCCCGATATTATCACCCATAGCTTTAACAGCATCGGTCACAACTGTAACATTACTTCTAAACTCATTACCAAAAGCTTTAGTACACTCGTCAAATGTATCATGAAAGCGTTCTATAACCGTATCGAAAGCTGGGACAAAATTATTGATAGTATCCTTTAATTTGGCCAGTGATTCCACTACACTTGTTCCTAATGATGGCATCAACTCGTTTTGGATAAAATCGTAAAATACATTCTTCCGCTCATCCATCGTTTTCTTTGCTTCTGCTGCTTCATGGTTTGATCTTGTTGTCAGAAATAAGCCAAAAAGACTAGTAAGCATGGAAACAATAACGCCATGAATTAGGCCGTTGATTTTACCATCATCATCTAACCCCAACAGATTAAAACTAAAAATAACAAGACCCAAGAAAACACCAGTAAAAGTACCCATTAGACCAATATAGGTGGGCATAGAGAGGTTCGATGTCGAATTTTCGTATATGGTTTCAGTGAATCTTTCTGTCTTGTTTTGTATCACGGCAAAGTCTGTAGTTCCAATATTCTGTCGGATATACTTATTTAATTCATCAATCAATCTCTGTAAAGAAGTTGATTCGAACAATGAACTATCTTCAGAAGCGCAAGAAATCAACTTTTTACCATCCTGTTCTTCTGACAAGCTATAATCGGTAGTACTATCTGCCAAGAAGAAGTCTTGCATCCTTATGGCAGCATTCTTGTTCCTCATATATACTTGGATTTGCCATATAAAGAAGCCTACGGTGAGACATACCGATACAATCAATGAAATGTCCATCTTTATTCTTTTTTTGTTAGATTAAATACCTGTTGTACTACAGGTATAAAGAAAAGGGAGTCATTATAACTCTCATCTTCTTTGATGTCTCTTATATAAATCTTATCTAGTTCATCTCCAGGATTTACGTCTAACATTCCTCTTATCTTTTCAGCCTTTTCATCCAACTTTTCTTCTTTGATGAGCATTTTTAACATACTGATATAAAGATCATTAAGATGGACAACCTCATTTACAATACCCTTTCTCAGAATTTGCTTATAGTCAGTATTCAGTTCTTCAATCGACTCATACTGCTTCTTACCAAAACCTACATATTGGAAAGTTGAAGGAGACATCCTGTCCTTATCACGATACAATCCGCCATAACATGTACATTCTTTTCTCTGGTCTGGTAAGATAATCTGAACAGTTCGAATGTCATTGCCAAATATATCTCTTAGAATAATCATCGTCATATTAACAAGTAACTGATTGTCTTTGGTAAGGAGGTTGTCGATATATTTACTGCCATTACCACTGAAAGTAATTGTTGTTGGACATTCAAGATCTTTAGCCTTGTATACAGATGACATATGATATATAATGGCTGCATAGTGATAGAGGAACAGATGCTTGAATTCGCTTTGTAGTTTAACGTCTATTTCTGTTTCATCAGAATTACTAAGCCAGAAATTAATAATATCTGTCGTAGTATATTTACTACCTTCTTTACAAAGGTCCTCATTTATTGCCCTCAATTCATCTGATTTAAATTGAATACTATCAGCAAACCGTTTATATATGCCATTTTCACGTGAGTCAGTAAATGAATTATTTCCATTACCCCATAGAACGTCACATCCAAAATGTACAGAGTTCGCTATTACAGGTTTGTCCTCGCTGAAATATACCATATCAGTTGAGCCTCCACCAATATCAATAATAGAAACTGCTTTGGTGCTTTTGAATTTATTCATTTCCAAGAAGTAATAATATGGTGCTTCAGACTCTGTATAGCACTTAATCTGTGATTCATTGATGCATAATATATCTTCGCATCCTTTCTTCCAGATTGCATCATAAGTCGCACGCATTCGTGCTTTAAAACTTAATGGTTGGAACCATATTATTTGCGTCTGACTCAAATCGCCATTGTCATCCAGAATATCACTCTTTATAATAGCTAACAATTCACGAATAAACACCTCTGCCTCTTTTTGGTTTTCTCCTTCTGACCATTTCAAGTCTGTTATGACACGATTATTGCCAGCGATTCTTTTCTTTTCATAACAGAATGCAATGTTCCTATTATTAAAAAGAGAAGGATTGTCTGTTCCATTCGAGAGCCTACAGAGGGCGGTTCTCAATGGGAATTTATATTTCCTTCCATCTATAAATGGAGGGACAAACTCTGTCAATAGACTCTCTACAATTCTGGTATCTCCTGCATTATCCCAGCAATCGATGGGCTTGATTTGCTTATTATTTAACCTCTCGTGAAGATAACTCATGATAGGTTTATCCATTGTTAACTGTTGAGGTTCAGAGTAATTATTTGACTCACGACGTGAAACATATGTGTTTGAAGTTCCAAAATCAATAGCATAAGTATATGACTTTGATGAACGTTGTGATGTAGTCCATTTAGGTTTTAATATACCGCATGCATCTTCATCAATTTGAAGCCTTATCACATCAAAGGCAGTATTAAATACTTCATAGAATAGAGTAGTACAAGAATCTCCCTGACTTTGCTCAGAACGGACTGCCTGAGGACGAGCACCCTTAGTAAAGCTTTCCGAATCAGCGACCTCAATCAAATCATATCCAATAGCATCAGTACGCTTTATATAGAAATCCATTTGGACCTTGTCTGCGTTTAACTGGCCATTTTCATTATCATCATAAAGAGCGAACATCACTTTGAAATAGTTGTTCTCAGTAGGTTCTTGTGACAATGTTCGAGGGAATAATCCCATGTCAAAATTTACAAGCCATGTTTTCTTTAAATCAGCAATGCATCCATATTCAGTAGTAGGCCTATCCTCTATACGATATTCACGCTTGTACGTTTCTTCATTAAATTCAAATGACACTTCGACTTTAGCGAATGACCCTGTTTTCCGATTCTCTTTAAAGCATATATTGATTTCGTCAAGAGGGAGAACCTCCAATGCCTCTTTAGTTAATGGTATAATATAATCATAATCTCGATCTTCAATGTCGTTAATATACTGAGGAACAAAATAGTTCTCTGCTGAAATACGATATGGAAGTTTTATGATATAGTCACTAAAGAAATTTAAAGTATCCGTTCCATTGCTTTCCGATATTGTTAGTCCGTTAACTATGAGTTCATTGTTGTCTTCTGTCAAAACCGGCTTTGTACTTAAATGATACTTCTTCCTGGTGTCACTATCATTAAAGGAGTCAATATAGTCTCTAATATGCTTAAAGTCATTTAAAACGACATTGGTTCTAAATAATTCAAACATATATTTCTTAAACTCACGAGGACGGTCTTCAAACATACATGTCTCACCAAAATACTTACCCTTCCCTTTTCTATTGATTAAAGGCAAATCATTGTATCTCGAGCCTGAGAATTCCATCTTCTTACTATATGGCTTCCTGTCTAAGTCAGGAGGCGTTGCGAATCCCGTCATAGGAGATGTAGTTGCCAACAAGTATTCCTTACCATTATCCTCTAAGACTACGAAATACAAAACGTCAGATTTGATGTCTTTATTTTGGTAGTCACTGATAGATTTGCCGAGAATAGGGGCCATATTCTGAAGTCTTCCTATATTATCTTCAAATCTCCATTCCTTAATGTAAATGTTTAACTCATTAGTGGAATGGCTTTTGTGATAATTCCAATAATATAATAGTTCGAATACATCAAGACAATCGGACACTAATTGCCTATAAGCATCGCCAGCATCAACACCTTTGTCTTTATGCAATCTTTCTTCAAAAACTCTTCTGAATGCCTCATTAATAACATGGAACCTGGCAAATGGGGTTGGAAGAGCATTCAATGCACTACTGTTATTTGTCCGGTTCTCACCTACGTCTCGCAAATCGTTCTCGGTGATTTGGCCTTTCTCTGCACTCCATGTTTGAGTGGTTATGCCACGTTCTATTATACTTAAATCAATACTTGCCATGTCTGTTGTTATTTGAGGTTCCCTGTTTGGTTATTAATTGCTGTAAAAGCAAAATCAAGAAAATAGCGTAAGACGTTATGATGGCTTTCACTTGTTTTTTTACTTGCCTCTATCATATCCAAAAGTAACTCATGGTCTTTATTCGCATTTAATGAAAAGCCCTTAATAAACCTTGAGAGATCACCACTTGTTGATTTGGGTATAGACAAAGGAGAAAAGCCTCTTGTATTAGCAGATATTTCGTCATACCATGTGTTAAATTTCATCATGAATTTGTCAAGAGATTTGAAGTCGCTATTATAAAAAGTCTTATTGAAACCATGTGTTTTCTTAAGTGGAAAGAAGGTTTCGTTTTTCAACACCTCCATCAGCAAGTTCAGGAGTTTCATATTTGCGACAGTCCTTACTTCTTCCTTATAGCCGTTTCCTAAAGAGTCTAAATCAAGAACTTCTTTGTCTTTTTCTATGGCTCGGCTCATATACTGAGGTCTGCTTTGCTTAGAGCGGTTCCTCAGAAAATCGAATAATGCTGTTGCTGCAACCATTTCTATAAAATGCGCAGAATTTTTCTGTTCTGCTTCATTATTGTCATATGCAGCTTGCTGACTAATGTCTCCTATATAATAAAGATAGTCTGGATTTACGTTTTTCTCGTAGTATGCCAAAGCAGCCTTGGTTTTAGTAATAAAGTTAGCTGAATCAATATCACTACTTGTTGTACTGGGGTCTTCAAGTGAAAAGTAAGGAAAAACAGTAACAGCTCCAACGAATGCTTTCTGGACCATTGGATGACCTTCACAACCACTAATCTTATTCAGTAATAATGGGAATCCTGAAGCGCCTGTTCCACCAAAGATGGAGCTGATAATGAAAACCCTATCACCATCTTTAAAATGTCTTTGAAATGCTTCCCACCAATCTTGACCCTCAATTAAATTGCTAAGGACAATTGTTCCTACATTTGGATTTCCCTTAAAACCGACAGAAAGCGGATTGTTTAAGTTCGATTCCGACAAAATGGTTTGAACAAGAAATCTGTTAATATCATTTGCAGGGATGCGACCGACATCTAAGAAGTCTCTTAAAGTTCTATTGTCTGCGAGCGAAGTAGATGTGTCATTCTGCTTACCATCATACTCATAATATCTTTTTATCGGGGTGCAAAAGAAACCGTCGAGAGGGTTATGTTGGTCTTTGTCTATTTCTGCTTTGCCCACCACCTTATTATATACATCAATATAGTCATTAAACAACAAGTCGAGTTTTTTCTTCTCTTCTAATTGTTCATGAGGATCTATTAGTATTGGACATATCTCATAACCATTAGTCTTCATACCAGCAGCCATCAGCATGACTGCCGATTTCATTACGCGGAGGCCAGTGCCTCCAATGCAAAACACAAATGCTTTACTCATATTTATCCTATTTTAAGCCAACGGTATGCGTTGGTAGACGATTTGTTACAAAAAAAGAAAGAGCATACAAAGAACCATATTAGTGAATAGATTGCATTCATAAAACACATTTTAATCACTAAACTAGGGTCATAACTGACTTTTACAATCAACAAGCAAAATATATATGTTGCGAGACCACTAAGTAATACTGACACTAATCCAAAGAGTGCACAGTATCCTGGATGATAATGTCTTCCTGGACGTTTGTTAAATGGAATGTAATAAAACCAGCAAATAATCGCTGTTATTGCTAACATGATTAGAACCATCCAGATGTCATTAGAATCGAGGGCCGTCCAAAATTTACTGGCAAGGCGTCTTTTCTTTTCTATTTCCTCTGGGTCCGAAATAGATTCAACGGCTTTCTCAACATACTCCTTTTTGCTTGAGAACCAATTTACTAAAACTGTTAATAGTATCATAATTGTTTAATTTTTACTTATCAGAAGATGAATAGGCTTCTTATCTCTAAAGCGTTCCATGCTCACATAGCATCCTGTCAAAAACTGTTCCATAGAGTATGTTTTTGACACGTCATTAGGATTGTCCGCTCCTAAGAACATTTCAAAATTATAATTCGGTAAGAATAATTCCGGAGTATTTAGGCAAATGCTTAAAACATCTGCGTCATCGTACATGTCACTAAGATGCAACCTTATTTTTGCATTTGCCGTCCTTTTTAGTTGTTTTCCATCATCTTTCTTAATGTCATAAGTAATATCCTTCTTTGTAAGCTTCTTGATATCAAGCCCTTCCTCACTCTTAACTGATAAGTATTTAATGAGGGAGTCTGGATTTTCAAACATCCATGGATAATCTGTAATATCAAGATTAAGAACGATGCTACAATCTTCGTCAAAACCTCCAAGAGCATAAGCATTCTCTGTATTCAGATAGTCAGGGTCTTCAATAGATACTTTAGGACTTTTATAATCGATACCCCATTCTATATAGTCTACAAGATGATTGTCATGACTAAGGAGTGTGCAAACAAAGTTTCTTGTCCATACTACATTTTCTGGTTTTCCAACAACCAAATAATAATATGGAGAATCCTCACAAACAACATTCCCGCTTTTATCTAAAAACTCCGATTTGGCCACAATAAGACAAAGAGTTTTTTGTGAATTAGCCATCATATTCCTAATGTCCTCAGAATATTGCTGGAGTCGAACTGCTATATCTGATTTTCCTACAGGGTCGTATTTCATGTCAGAGACGAGTATGCCTACTTCCGATTTGGTACCGTCTACATCTTCCAAAATTCTATGCAACATGTCTGGAACATCAGTTGAAGCACCAGACACAAACGCACCTGTATTCATCTTGTTTCTAAAATCACTTAGACTAATGGTTATTGGAGTATCCCCCTGTTTGACAAAGATGTTAACCCCTTTTGTTAATGACGAAAAATCTGAAAAGACTGACCATACATCTTTTTTGAACTGGGTTGGCTTGTTTGAGCGAAAGAATCCGTTCATGCTTCCAGATACTTCAACATAGAACTTGATCTCAGAAGGAGCTTTTGATGTAAAAGTAACCACTTTCTCTATATAATTACCCTCTTTGTCAAAATGGGGTAATTCGTTGGGATTTAAATGCTTCCCACAGCCTGTAACCATATATCCCACAAATATGAGTATAAGGATAGAGCCCGTCCATGAATTCTTTTGTTTCATACTGTCAACAGCCGTTCCCCTCCCAAGTTCGGGCTTTAGTTTTTTAGGTTTAAATGAAAGACGTGGGAGTCACTACTTCTCGCTTATCCCAAGTCTCAGGCTCTCGCATTGCCCCTTCATCAAGATAAGCAACTTGAGTTAGCCCACGTCAAGATATATTGTAATAGAATACAATACATCTAACGCGGACGTTCTAGTTGCGTTTCCTCAGATGAAGATTCAAATTTGCGAGATTTGAGACTCTGAAGATAACGTTCGTAAACGTCCTTTTTCAAATAAGTTCTGACCCTCTCGCCCTTACCAGACTGTCAGAGTCAAGTGCAAAGATAAAAAGAATATCTGAACCTAACAAATTTTGTGCGGAAAAAATACAAATAAATTGTTTCCACAAGGCTTGTGGAAGTCACAGACCTAACAAAATAAGGGAGAACCTGATGGCAAAAGAATAAGCAATTCGCGTACTCTCTATGCACCTATACGGCTCATCTACAGATAGCTATGCGAGCGTAGCGGCACCCAGCACAGGATTACTATATGCCAAAAGCTTAAATCCAGTTATATAGGCGCATTGTGTCTCACTTCTTCATAATGACTATTCCACATACCACTCGTATCCGCAGCCATTGCACTGGCAATAGCCATCGTCGTAGATGGTTACTTCGTCACACCCGCATTCGGGGCAATACACTTCTTCGTCGTTCATAATGGGTTTGTTGTTCCGGTTGTTGTAATCAGTATGAATATATGGGTGATGTCTCTACAGGAAAAGGTCGAGAGGGATGTTCTGTCAGGCCTGCTCGAGGAACTCACGGATGGCCTCGACCAGCAATACGTTCTGTTCGGATGTCTGGGCGGAAACGCGGAAGCAGTTGTTTCCCAGCCCGTAGAAATTGGAGGCGTCGCGGAT
>JAEEGL014039389.1_pt1 | contig 12762 bp, 14 predicted proteins | sample 9134231 | NCBI WGS metagenome assembly JAEEGL01 (sample SAMN16246548, study PRJNA631951) | gut metagenome | biome: gut microbiome; feature: rumen; material: fiber-attached | host: Bos | place: Iran: Karaj | collected 2018-10 | reverse complement strand
TTTGTTACTATTTCTTTAGCGTTTTCATTATTTGTCTTTATACTATTAATTGTATTATCATCATTGTATGTAACATCATAAAAAGAAGGAACATATACGCCTTCAATTTTTGATATTCTTTCCAAATACTTTATACGAGGTTCACCAGAATTTTTCCATTTAATCCACTCATCTGTAACCTCCATATTTAGCTCTTCGCCTTCACCGAAGTACAATGAAGTCAAAAAAGTCAGCAATAGGCTCCGAATTATATGCACAAGGACCACCAGCCATAATAAAAGGATCTTCTTCTTTTCTATCTTTAGCTAAAAGTGGTATTTTGGCTAAATCTAACATATTTATAATATTGGTATAACTCATTTCATATTGAAGCGTAAAACCAAGCATGTCGAACTCATTTAATGACGTCTTGGTTTCAAGTGAAAATAGTGGAAGATTATTTTTACGCATTAGTTCTTCCATATCAACCCATGGAGCAAAAGCACGCTCACAATATGTATCTTCACGTCTATTATATAAATCATATAGAATTCTAAGTCCAAGATGTGACATACCTATTTCATATACATCAGGGAAACAAAAACAATACCTAAAAGCTATGCTTTTTAAGTCTTTTTTGCACATATTTATTTCTTCACCCGTGTATCTAATAGGCTTTTCTACGTTTTTAAGAAGTTTGTCTATGTTCACCTAAAAACCTCCTTAAATGGTGTATTTGTAAGGAAATTATACTATCAAATAACCAAATATTCAATGTCATACACATATTTATGTTTACATAACTACAGTATAATGATATAATATGTCCGAATAAATATTTAAGGAGGCTATTCAATGAAAATCAATCACAGCTCAGGCAGATTTACGACAGTTCGGAATAGCAGAGGTTCGCAGCTACATAGAGAAGCCGAGTTTATGAGTATTGAATGCGAGATGTTTCAAGAAACCAAACATGGTCTTAGAGGAAAACGACTAGAAGCTGAAAAAGAAGCAACAGAATTAGTTAGAAAGAAAATATTCAATATTATACATTTAGTATCTATTCCAGCCTCTAGAAAAGAAGAGCTCTTAGATTCGATTGATGGAATCCTATCTTCAAGAAGGACTGCTTTCGGCAAAATTATAGCTTTTGAGTCTGAATTAAAAAAAGCAAACGTTGATATCGATATACCAGAAGTACAAGAAGCTATTTTGTCACTCAAACAAATCATAAGCGATATGACAAATCCAAATAGATTCTATTTAACATAGTTATATATATTATTACATCTGTTCCTTACACAACAAAAACTAAGGAGGCTAGTTGGATGAATTCGTACGACAGAAGACAGGACCGGCTTGCTAGAGAACAAAGAACCGACGGATTTGAAAATCAGAGACGTGCGCAAGTAATAAATGCCAAAAAGCAAACCAGAAAGATTGATATGGCAAATGTTCGAGCTACAACTGTTAAGACACTTCACGACCTCATTCACGAACTTGAACCTGTTCGTTCTGGAATACTGCTTGATGCAAGTGCTCAGATTCTTTCTTCAAGTCGTGCTCCATATGGTATGATTATTGCTCTGGAAGGATGCTTACGGGCAAATCAAGTCAATACAGAAAAGTCACCTTGGAAAGAAAGGCTTGATGCTCTCAAAAAAGAAGTATCAATGCTTACAGATCCAAACAAATATTATTTTGAATAATTAAAGACGCTCACACATATTTGTGTGAGCGTTTCATTTTATTTTCTTAAACTTTCTAATCTTTCATTAGTTCCTTTAAGAAGTTCCTCATATTTTGTTATCTTTGCTTTTTCAGCATCAATCTTATCTTGTGGAGCCTTACTTGTAAATCCAGGGTTATCAAGCATTTTCTTTGCTCTATTAATTTCGTTCGTATAAGTTAAAGCTTCTTTCTCTAATCTTTCAATTTCTTTATCAATATCTACTAGCTCATCAAATGGAATATAAATTTCAATTCCTTCAACAGCAAGTGAAACTGCATTTTCAGGAATACCAGTCTTATCTTCTTGGCAAGAAATCTTATCTGCTCCAGCTAGTTTCTCAATAAAGCTACTACCTTCTTCAATAACATCCTTTTTATTTGTAACAAATATCATAGATGCTTTTTTAGATGGTGCAACATTCATGTTAGCTCTTAAGTTTCTAACACCTGTAATAATCTCTTTTACAAGTTCCAAATCTTTTTCTTCTTTTTCAAAGTTAAACTTGCTATCTGCTTTTGGATAGTCAGAAATCATAATACTTTCTCCGGCATTTGGAAGTTTAGTATAGATTTCTTCAGTAATAAATGGCATAAATGGATGAAGCATCTTTAAGCAATCGATTAAAACTTTATTTAAAACAGTTAAAGCACTATTACGAGTTACATTAGTCATATCATATAGGCGAGGCTTGCACATCTCAATATACCAGTCACAATACTCATCACGTGTAAGTTCCATGATTTTTTGAAGTGCAACACCAAAGTCATATTTATCCATAGAATTAATCACTTCTGAGATTGTTCTATTTAGTTTAGATAGCATCCACTTATCTTCAAGTGTTAAGTTATCCCAGTCTTCTTTATATTCTTCTCCAAAATTCATCAATACGAATCTTGAAGCATTCCAAAGCTTATTTGCAAAGTTACGACCTGCTTCTAGTTTTTCTTCAGAGTATCTTAAATCATTTCCTGGTGAAGTACCATGAACTAGTGAATATCTAAATGAGTCGGCACCGAACTTTTCAATTACTTCTAGCGGGTCAACACCATTTCCTAAAGACTTACTCATTTTTCTTCCTTGAGAATCTCTAACAAGTCCATGGATTAATACATCATTAAATGGAACTTCATCAACATTCTTAAGTGATGAGAAAATCATTCTGGCAACCCAGAAGAATATAATATCATAACCTGTAACTAAAACAGATGTAGGATGGAATTTTTCTAGTGTCTTTGTCTTATCAGGCCAACCCATTGTTGCAAATGTCCATAGTGCTGAGCTAAACCATGTATCTAATGTATCTTCATCTTGATGCATTGGCTTACCACACTTTGGACAAACCGTTACATCTTCTTCAGATACTTCAATATGTCCGCAATCATCACAATAATATGCAGGAATTCTGTGTCCCCACCAAAGTTGTCTAGATATACACCAGTCTTTTACGTTATCCATCCAGCTAAAATATATTTTATCAAATCTTTCTGGAACGAATTTTGTTTTACCACTTCTTACTGCTTCGTTAGCAGGTTTTGCAAGTGGTTCCATTTTAACGAACCACTGCTTTGAAATATATGGTTCAATGGTATTATGACATCTATAACATTTTCCAACGTTGTGGCTATAGTCTTCTATCTTAACTAGTACGCCTTCTTTTTCTAGGTCTTCTACCACTAGCTTACGAGCTTCTATTCTGTCCATTCCCTCATATTTAGGAATTAGGTCAAGCATTTTTCCTTGTTCACTAAATACTTTAACAATTTCTAAATTGTGACGAAGTCCTACTTCATAGTCGTTTGGATCATGTGCAGGAGTAATTTTAACAGCACCTGTTCCAAATTCTTTTTCAACGTATTCATCAGCAATAATAGGAATTTCTTTATTCATAAGTGGAAGAATAACTGTTTTACCAACGATGTCTTTATATCTTTCATCATCTGGATTTACAGCTATCGCAGTATCTCCAAGCATTGTTTCTGGACGAGTTGTAGCAACTACTATTTCGTATTTACCATCTGGTGAAGGATATCTAATATGCCATAAGTGTGAAGGTTCTTCTTCATATTCTACTTCCGCATCAGAAATTGAAGTATTACAGAATGGGCACCAGTTAACCATTCTTTCACCTTTATATATTAGACCTTCATCATAATAATCTTTAAAAACTTTCTTAACTGCTCTAGTTAAGTTTTCGTCCATAGTAAAAGAAGTTCTATCCCAATCACATGAAACACCCATTTTACGAAGTTGCTTTAGAATTGTTCCACCATATTGTTCTTTCCATTCCCAAGCTCTTTTTAAGAAGCCTTCTCTTCCTAAATCTGCTTTTGTAATGCCTTCTTCTTTCATCTTAGCAACAATCTTTGCTTCTGTGGCAATTGAAGCATGGTCTACACCAGGAATCCATAGAGTTTCAAATCCTTGCATTCTTTTATACCTAACAATAATATCTTGCAAAGTATTATCCATTCCATGTCCCATATGAAGTACACCAGTAATGTTTGGTGGTGGCATAACAATTGAAAATGCTGGTTTTTTGCTATTCTCATCTGCCTTAAAATACTTCTTCTCAAGCCAATTATTATATATTCTCTCTTCAAAATCTTTTGGCTCATAATTTTTCTCTAAAAGTTTCATTTTGTCTATCTCCTTCTTTTCGTCAATTAGGGACAACCATTTTTGACGATACATAATCAATTTAAATTAGTATATAAATAAATCATTATAATTTATGAGACGAGTACTACCACTCTACCAATCATTTTTATATACATATATTTCTCCTCTTTTCTTAATTATTGAAAATATATTCATACTTTGTGACGAAGCAAGATGCCTGATTTCATTCATATTGATTTAATTCTGCAATTCGAATCAAATTAGGTATATTGCAAGGAACAAGGTATGAATAAACCGGAAACGTATTTATATACGTTGAGGATTTATTCATGCATTGTGACGAAGCAAAATGCCTGATTTCATTCATATTGATTCTATTTTTTCAATTCGAATCAAATTGGGTATATTGCAAGGAACAAGGTATGAATAAACCGGAAACGTATTTGTATACGTTGAGGATTTATTTATGCATTGTGACGCGGCAAGATGCCTGATTTCATTCGAATTGCCAAAAAAAGGAGCAATCCATAATCCCCAAAGGACGAATTGCTCCGTGTTACCACCTTAATTCATTAATTATCTAAAAATAATTAACCTCAAAACACTTAACGCGTGTGACTCGAATAATCTTACTATTTGTTCAGATTATCAGCTCATAAGCTACGTTCAAGAACTTGTACCTAAAGGGCTTTCAGCCGATGACCCTTACTCTCTACTAGGCCTTGAAATCTTTACTCCTCTTAATCATTGCTTTTTTAATCTATGCGGTAATTCTACAACTTTAATTCACATAAGTCAATGATTATAGCATATTTTGCCAACTTATTTTGCCTTTCTCGCAGTTATCCCATAGTATCTTCTAAGAAGCCTAATCCCTTTATCATAAGTGTTTTTAAGCACATACTCATGGATTTTATCTTTGTCTAATTCATTAATATAAAAGTCCTTTACGCCTTCATCCTCCTCTGAAAACTCCTCAAGAATTGGCACTTTTAGCATGAACTTATAAAATAAGTTTTCATTTTTAAAATACTCTCTTTGATGAAGTGGAACAAGTTCTGCATCCTCAAATCCAGCTTCTATTACAGCGTTGTAGTCAATTATGCTTATAGGAGTTGAGTCATCATACGCTTGTCCTTTGCCATATGATTTTTTTAGGTTATAACAATCATACTTGTCTACTCCATGAATGATTAAAAATCCACCCGGCTTTAAACACTCAAATATCTGTTTAGGACATGATGGAGTGTTTCTTGCAACTACTACGTCAAAATACTCCTTTGGAACATCCATGTTTAGATTATCCATTATTCTAAAAGTAATGTTCTTTCTTCCAGACTTTTTTAGATTCTCATTAGCAGTTTCAATCATCGCTTTTGAAAAATCTGTTGCTATTATCTCTTTTGCATACTCTGGAAAATATTTAATAACTTTTTCTCCACCACCTGTTCCTAAATCTAATATCCTTGAATTTTCATCAGTAACACTTTTTAGAATTTCAAACATATCCCAATTCGTGAAATCTTCAGTTTCAATTTGAAACTCATCGAAATTCCAATCTTTTATTTGTTCGTAAAACTCTTTTTCTTCCATTTTGTTTCCTCCTCAAATTAAATTTTGTGTGGTTTTAAGGTATTAAAAAAGAACCTCCTTTCATGAACAGCAAAAACAAACCACAGATTTATAGCTGTAGTATTTTTGTCATTCATGAGGAGATTCTAAGGTTCTCATCATTATTAACCCAAAGCATAAAAGCTTAATTGGTAATAAACCGCGAATAACTAATTGATTTATTACGAGAATATTATATCAAAAAATCTTCCAAACGTCAACTAAGCAGAGTGCAAAAAAAGAGGCGCCATATACTTTAGGCGCCTCATAATAAACTATCTTACAACTTCTGATACAAAGAATAACATTTCGTTTTCTTCCATTCCTGTTGTTTCAATATCAAAATAATATCCATTCTTTTCAAGTCTAACAATGTATTTACCATCATATAGGTATATACGAGCATCAACACCAAATATGCTTGATAGTTCTTCTGTTGATTGGAAAAAATAGTCTCTTAAAGGTGTTCCATCTTTACAAACGCTAACTTGTGCGCTCTTACCTTCGTTTGAGAATAAGAATCTATAATCATGAATTTTATCAAATGCTTCTTTTGATGGATCTGCCTTAATATAAAGTGCTGATACCATATCAAGATTTAATCCAGTCATGCTTCCAGCTTCAGTAATATATGCAATGTCTTCAGGTAATTCTTCTTTTTCGATTACTTTGGACTCAGCAAGTAGTTTCGCACTTGCCATTACTTCAATTTTATTAACATTTATCCCTTTATCTTCCTCTTGCTTTTCACCACAACCAGTTATTGCAAATACTCCAATTACAATAATTGCTGCTAATAATATATATCCTATTTTTTTCATCATAATCTCTCCTTCGGCTCTGGATTATATCACAGAATTTAGGCAATTAAAACACTATTCTTCAACAATTTTCTCTAAACTTTGTGCAAGTTGGTCTGAACATGACGTACCCTTGATACCGCATTCAATACCACGAAGCTTCTTGATTACATCTTCAACTTTCATTCCCTCAACTAATGCTCCGATTGCCTTTAAATTCCCATTACAACCGCGAACATATTTTAAATTATAAATTCTTCCGTCTTCGATGTCATAGTCAATTTGAACAGAACAGACACCTTCTGGATAATATGTATAATGTTTCATAAAATCACTCCTTAATTCGATTTTTTATTTTGTTCATAATAAAGCAATATAAAGTAATTATTGAGCATACAACAACTGAAGTAATCAAAAATTTTAGCTTAATAGTAAAGTTAAAATGTGGATAAATTACAAACTGCAAGACATGAATAATAAATATGTGATATAAGAAAATACTAAATGTATGCGGATTAAAAAATCCCGTTATTTTATCAATGCTTTTATCTTTTGTCTTTTTACATATACCATATGTTACTAAAATTACAAGCATAGAGAAAACAACTTGCCAAAATGGACTGCTTCTGTACCACATTTCGCCAATGCTCATTACATACGATAAAGACAAATGAAAAACTGATACTATTAATAGTATCCCACTTTTAATAAAAATTGATATATTAGTTTGTTCACAATCTTTTCTTTTTGCTAAAAACATTCCTAAAACAAAGTAGAAAAAATATGTTGCAAAAAATCTATCTGAATATTCAAAAGCAAAAAACTGATTAAGTGCTATTGTACAGGCAAATGATATACCCAAAAGTATTAAATCGTTTTTCTTAAATAGCCATAATATAACTGGAAACAGTATATAAAACTGAACCGCTATGATGATATAATAAAAATGTGCTACAAGTTTTCCAAGTAATAATCCTGGTACAAATTCATCCCATGTCGCAAGATTTTGAGATAGATAAAACAAAAAATATACCATATAGCAAATTAAATATGGAACTAAAATCTTTTTTACTCTTCCTAAATAAAACTTTATTAAATCTATTTTGTCATCTTTATACTTATTGAAAAGTTTATATCCACTCAAAAAAATAAATGCTGGAACAGCATAAGTGAAGAACTTATTTATTATAAATAAAAGCATATACCATAAACTATCATGATTTAAATCACTAACTGGTTCTGCCGTCAGATGGATTATAATAACACTAAAGCACATTAATACATTCATTATATTAATCTCTTTAAGCTTCAAATATGCACCTCCAATGTTTACAATTTCGTCCCTAATTTTATACCAAAAATGGCTATTTTACAAGCTATACAAAAAGACTAGGATTATCTCCTAGTCCTCTTTATTATTCCGTAGACGGTTCTTCGGTTTCTACATCCTCAATAGCAGATACAACTCCACACCTTGGACATCTCATACAACCAACTCCAGAAATCCTATAGAACGGCTTTCGACCTTTGATTTCTTTCTTGAAGATGTACCGTTTGCTGTATGAATCATCCGAAACACTTAGTATTTCATGCGTCTCATAGTGGCAAAGCGGACATACATGGCGAAACTGTACGGTACGCATCATCTTTCCTCCTTTTTGATTGTGAAGGCGATAATAAAATAACACTTGCAAAAAAATGTTACCATTACTTTTTCAACAATGCAACAATTCTTTATGCCAAAAATTATTCTCTTTATTATCATAAAACATAGATGGTTGCGTTTTAATTGTTTATGTATACAATTAATCTATATCTTCAATTTTATTTTTATCATAATATTCCTTTATATATTTTAGAAATTCTTTTGTAGCAACGGTCATACTATCTTTTTTTAATGTTGTAATCGCTATTGTACCATCACTAACATTATACTTCTTTATAATTTTTATCTTATCTTTAATCTCTTGTAAAACTGCAACATTAGAAAATCCAATTCCAAAATCATCTAGTACAAGTTCATTTTGAATTTCTGTTCCAGCAACTTCAAAGACATTTTCTTGATCGTAGTTTAGATCTTTTACTAATTTTTCAAAAATCTTGTACTTGCTACTGCTCCTCTTTGGAATAATCATTCTAAGTTTTTCTGAAGTTTTGGTAGTTTTTGAGAAATGATTCTTATAATAATCCTTACTACAAAATAGGCAATAAGCTGATGATAAAAGATTTGTAGTTATTGTATTGTTACTCTTATTATTATGAGGAATGAAATGAACAACAACATCCAACTTACCATTTAACATCATCTCAATTAATGAATCTGTTTTTTCATTTGTCAAAAGTACATTTATTTTTGGATGCAATTTACAAAATTCTTTTAGTGGAGAAAGAATAATTGCAGACATTAAAGCATTGCCTCCACCAATTCTAAGCTCTCCTTCTTCTAACTGTAAATATTTTGAAAAATAGTTATATGCATTACTTATTTTTTCAATACTATCATCCAAATACAAAAATAGAGTTTTTCCGGCTTCAGTTAGAGTTACACCACTTTTATGTCTAGCAAATAATTTATCACCTATTTGATTTTCTAGTTTTTTAATACTTTGTGTAACTGCTGATTGAGAAATATATAAATTTTCTGCTGCTTTTGTTATACTTTTCTCTCTAGCAACTGTACAAAAAACCTTATAAAGTGAAATATCTACTTCCATGGCAATCCTCTCCTTTACATAAACATTTTACACCAAAATTTATACATTAGCAATACTTATATTATAAATTAAATATATTAATTTTACAAATATAGTAGTTTGTGATATTATGTTAATTGTAAACACAACCACAATGCTTGAAGCAGTGAACTGCTTCTTCTCTGGACATAGAAAGGATGCGATATAATGCGGATTTCCTACAGCACGACCTACGTCCCCGCGAGCTCCTATCTCAACGCTGGCATCCTCAGCACCACCTATGACTTTGACAACGGCTTCTCGGTCGTTGTCATCATCGACCAGGAGTCCAGCTACTACCCGCCGATCACTGCGAAGTTGAAGGGCAGCAGCTACCGCTACTGGCTCCCCGTCGCAGAGTCGGTCCAGATGTTCCTGGACACGGTGGCGTCCCTTCCCAACATCAGTGACATCACCCCCGAGCACACCCACGCGCTGATCAACGACCGTCTCTATGTTCACTTCCTCGAACTGAGTGCGAAAGAAGAGTGATAACCTATCAATACTCTTACCAAGTTCCAAAACACCCCTGCCACGTCTGGGGTGTTTTTCATTTTTAGTAAAAAATAATCAAAAAAAGCACGGAGAATCCGTGCTTTTTTGTCAGATTTATATACTATAAATATTTTACCATTTCATCAATACTATTTTTAACTGAATGCATTTTTTCATTTGGAACACTATCGTCTGATCTGTATCCCAAAGATAGCATGAACATTGGTTTTAAATTTTGTGATAAATTAAATACTTCTCTAACTTCAAATGAGTTAAATGCCCTAATCCAGCATGAACCTATTCCTAAGTTCCATGCTTCAAGCATCATTTGTGTTCCAGCAATGGCAGCATCCATTTCTGCAGAATCGAAATTGTCATCCATTTTAATTTTCCAAGATTTTTCAATATCTGCACAAATTAATAAAACAACTGGTGCTTCATATGTCATTTTGCATACTTCTCTAAGTTTTTGATGTCCTTCTTCACTCTTAATTACAAATACTCTTTGTGGCTGAGCGTTAACAGCTGTTGGAGCAATTCTTCCTGCCTCTAGAATTCTATCAAGTTTGTCTTGTTCTATTTCTGTTTCTTTAAAAGATCTAACTGAATATCTTTCTTTAATAACATTTTCAAATTCCATAATTATAATCATCCTTTCAAAAAAAATACTTATATAATGATTCTTTAAAAGGTTATCGTAATTACTTATCCAAAATAAAGAAACATTTCTAATCATTTTAAGTATATATTATTTAATTTTTTTAATCAAGAGACTTTATTTTTTGAGAATAAAAAAAGCACGGTATTATCCGTGCTTTTATGTTTACCTAGAGTATCCCCTCAAAGTATTCAGGATTCTGGTAAAAATAGTACCCGTTTTCTTATGAGGAGTTTCATCACGTTGCTCTTCGAAACATTCTCTCAATCCGTCAGGAGTAACATCAATCGGCTCAGCATAAAGCTTCTTAATCCTAAAGATAAAACCAGAAACATATTCATCCCAATCTTCAGGAGTGACCTCATGCATGAGCAGGCGTCTAATCAGGTTTGCTGATACCCAAACTTCGAAACGGTGCTTATCATCAGAACCATAATTCGAGATTGGTGTAATCCATACTTCATCATCCGGCATTTTAGTGTAGCAATTAAAGCCCTTCAGTGTGTAGTCCGGATAGGCGTGCTCAAACCGTCTCAGAAGAGCGTAGAACAAATCCCGCCTAGGATCATACTCACTCAGTTCATTTTCCGTAGAACCAGCTTTGAACTGACTGAATGAGCACTCTTCAAGAGGACAGCTCATGCAGCGACTCTCTTTCGGAGTATACCCCGATGCATTGAACTCTCCACGGCAAGCGAGAATTCGAAGATATTTTCTAACCTCTTCTCTATTTCCGAGAATATCCATAGGCTGATAATATCCTCCGTTGACCATGGAACCACCACCCCAGAAATATCCAACCTGCCAGTTTGCAGATTCGATATACTCCTTAGCAGAGATTTCACCATTAGCCAGCCGATCATAGTCCACAGGATTCATGTCCACAAAGAACGGTCCTCTGTAATGATGGAGAAGCATAGGGGCTCCTTCGATAGGCGCTTGAATGTAGAAGTACCTTCCATTGGCCGACGGCTGAATATCAACCACACTGATTTCCTGGCCAATGATTTCTCCGAGAAGCGTCGCAAGGGAATTGAGTTGCGTCTGCATCTTTTCCATCTTGTTCTCCTTTCTAGTTCGGGTCACACATAGAGATATGAAAAGTAATTGGAACCAGATAGTGATGGATATACATACATTTCATTCATCAACTATTTCCTTCCTTATCGTTCCATTTGGAACTCTGATAACGTACTCTAGTTTTTCTTGTACTATTCCGAGATCAATAATAGGCTTCCCAGATCTTTGCATGTATGTTTCAATAACCGGTTCTTCAACATCCTGACTATCCATTGTGATATTGCCAGACTGCACAATTAACTCATATGTTTCATCATACGAATTAGGGTCACTAGCATCGTCTTTTTTCATGCAGTAGCAATACGTTGTCCCTTCCTTGCGGATTTGTATTACAAGGTAAGTCCCAGACATTTCCTCCGAATTTTGATTTACATAGCTCAGAGGGTAAATAGGTTGGGTATTGACTAACTCCGGTTCATCAAAATAAATTGGAGTAGTAGCACCAACCATAAACATCACAAGTGCAATGATGATGGAAGTGCCTCTTGCCAAAACCGAGAAATTCTTTTTCTTAGGAGTATAGATGATTGCAAAAGCAATTATAGCGACGCTGAGTATTATTAATACCATGCCACAATCCTCCTATCGCTTTTCCAGAACTTACGTGAAACATATTTCCGCTTCTTGAGTTGTGCCGTGATTATGCCTCCCTTCTTAATTGAAAAGGTCAATAAAAATATTCATTGTAGAAGCATTATATCACACTTTACATAAAATGACAATTATTTTCCAATTTTTTGGTTGTTCCATTAAAATTTTACCAATTTATACAAAAAAGCACGGTATTATCCGTGCTTTTTATGTTTACTTTATGTGCTTCATTTTTAATTAAAATTATTCTTTATGAACTCTTCTGGAACTTTGATAACATATTCCGTTCTACCTGCAAATAATGCAAAATTGAATGGAGTCCTAATAGCTTCACTCCTATATGTTTCAATAACAGGTTCACTAACATCTTTTACTACGACTTGGACATCATCATAGACTTTTTCTAATGCATATCCTTCGTCATTGCCACTAAGAATGCTCATTGTGTCACTCTTAGTGCAATAG